>JAANMY010000389.1_pt1 | contig 62345 bp, 49 predicted proteins | sample 7279691 | NCBI WGS metagenome assembly JAANMY01 (sample SAMN14094543, study PRJNA606508) | bioreactor metagenome | isolation source: A lab-scale SPAN reactor treating ammonium-rich wastewater day 388 | place: Ireland: Galway | collected 2018-02-07 | reverse complement strand
CCAATGGGCAGGGCCGGACTTGAACCGGCGACACCCGCATTTTCAGTGCGGTGCTCTACCAACTGAGCTACCTGCCCGAGCCCCGAACAATACCCCTCGCCCCTCAGCGGTCAAGCCGTGTGCAGCCTCGCCCGCCTCGCCTTACCATACCTCCGATGACCCAAGGCCACTCCGACAAGCCCCTCCTCCGCGTCGCCGACCTCCACACCCATTTCCCCGTCCGCTCCGGCATCTTCCAGCGGACCACAGGTTGGGTCCGCGCTGTCGATGGCGTCTCGTTCGAGATCGCCCGCGGCGAGACCCTCGGCCTCGTTGGTGAGTCCGGCTGCGGCAAGACCACCGTCGGCCGCTCCATCCTCAACCTCATCCCCCCCACAAGCGGGCTCGTCGAGTTCGACGGCCACGACGTGCTCGCCGCCTCCGGCGCCGAACTCAAGCGCCTCCGAAGGCAGATGCAAATCATCTTCCAGGATCCCGCCGGGTCCCTCAACCCGCGGATGCGCATCGCCTCCATCCTCGGAGAGCCCCTCCTCGTCCACGGGCTCGTGGCCTCCAAGGACGACCTCCGAGGCAAGGTCGAGGCCCTCCTCGAACGCTGCGGCATGCCCCGCTCCGCCGCCGATCGATACCCTCACGAGTTTTCCGGCGGGCAACGCCAGCGCATCGGCATCGCTCGCGCCCTCGCCCTCGAACCGCGCTTCATCGTCTGCGACGAGCCGACTTCCGCGCTCGACGTCTCCATCCAGGCCCAGATCATCAACCTCCTCACCGATCTTCAGGCCGAGTTCGGCCTCTCCTTCCTCTTCATCAGCCACGACATGGCCGTCATCCAACACGTCTGCCGACGCATCGCCGTCATGTACAAGGGCAAGATCGTCGAGGCCGGCTCCCGCGACCAGATCCTTCAACAGCCCCAGCACCCCTACACGCGCTCCCTCCTCTCCGCCGTCCCCATGCCCGATCCGAGGCTCGCCCGCAAACGCGTCGTCTTCGAAGGCGGGGCGATGTGATGCCCAGCGAAGCGACCCTTAACCGCCTCCGCGCGATCCTTCGCAGAGACCTCAAACTCGGGCCCGACGCCCCGATCCCCGACGACATGCCCCTTGCCGGCGGCGAGTTCGACCTCGATTCCCTCGACATGCTCATGCTCGTCACCAGCGTCGAGAAAGAGTTCGCCATCAAGATCAACAACGAGCAACTCGGTCGAGAGGCCTTCGCGAGCGTCGCGGCCCTCGCTTCCTTTGTCGAGGCGCACGCCCCATGACCACACGCACACGCGACAGCGCCTGGGCCATGCGGCTCCTCCCGCACGCCTTCCCCTTCCGCTTCGTCGACGAGATCGTCGAGTTCAACCCCGGCGTCTCCTGCGTCGCCCTCTGGAAAGTCACCGGCGCCGAAGACTTCCTCCGCGGGCACTTCCCGGGACAGCCCATCGTTCCCGGCGTCATCCTCGCCGAGGCCCTCGCCCAGGCCTCCGGCGTCGCTTCCTTCTCCGGAGAGGAAGACCCGCGGGACGTCGGCACCCGCGCCCGCCTTGCTCAGGTCGATGTGAAGTTCCTCGCCGGCGTCCAGCCCCCCGCCGTCGTCACGCTCCGCACCCGCCTCGAGCGCTCCATCGCCGCCCTCCGTCTCCATAGGGTCGAGGCGCTCGTTGATGACATGGTCGTCGCCAAAGGCACGATCGCCCTCGCCCTCGTCCCGGATGGGGCCGAGCCGTGATCGTGATCGTGGCGGCCGCCCTCGCCCTCGCCGCCTCCGACGATGCCCTCCTTGAACGCCTCCGCGCCATCGATTCTCGCGCCGCAGAGGTCCGCTCCCTCACCGCGGATTTCGAACAGACCCGCCACACCCCCCTTGTCCGAAAGCCCATGACCTCCCGCGGCCGCGTCGCGGTCCTTGGCCCCCTCGTTCGCTGGGATACCACCGAGCCCGCACGATCCACGCTCGCGGTCGACGAGTCCACCGTCCGCATCTACTACCCCGACGACCGTGTCTGCGAGGAATATCCCCTCCGGGACGACCTCCGCGCCTTGACGGCCTCTCCCCTCCCGCGCCTCGATCCCATGCTCGAGCGATTCACCCTCCACCCGCTCGATGCCGTCCTCCTCGATCCAGACGCCACCGCCCCGCGATGGATCGCCTTCGAACTCCGCCCCAAGGATCCAGCCCTCGCCGAGCACGTCGAGCGCGTCCGCGTGCTCGTGGATGAGACCGCCCCGGCCATCCATCGCCTCGAGACCCTCTCCCCGGACGCCGAGAAGACCCTCATCGTCTTCCGCGAGATCCGCCTCGGCGCCGATGTTCGCACGCCGGACGTGACCCTCCGCCTGCCCGAGGGGACGACCCTCTCTCGCCCCTTGGGCGACCCCGGCTCGCCGTGAGATGCCCCCGCGCGAACGCACCACCCTCTGGGCCGCCGTCCTTTGCCTCATTGTCCGCCATACGCCCTGGCTGACTCCCCTCATCCGCGTCATCTCCATCCGTGTCGCCTGGTGGGGCTGGCCCAGGCTCCGCCGTGACCTCCAGACCAACGCCCGCCGCCTGCTCGGCCCCGATTCCACCCGACGGCAACGCGTCCGCTTCGCCAAGAACGTCATCGCACGTTTCTTTGATTTCATCGCCACCGTCGCCGACGACGCGTCCCCCGAAGCCCTCCGCGCCCGTGTCGTCGCCACCGAAGGCGCCGACCGCTATCTCGCCCTCCGTGCACGCCGAGGCGGCGTGGTCCTCGTCACCGCCCACCTGGGCGCGTTCGAGCCCGGGCTTGCAGCCGTCGTCCAGGTCGAGAAGCGGGTCCTCGTCATGTTCAGACGCGACAGCATCCGCTTGTTCGACCGCGCCCGCTCCAACCTCCGCACGCGAATGGGCGTCGAAGAAGTCCACGTCGATGCCGGTCTCCCCGCCTGGCTCCGCGTCCGTGATGCCCTTCGAGACCATGATGCTGCGGTCCTCATCCAGGGCGATCGAACCATGTCCGGCCAGCCCGGCGAACTCATCCCGTTCATGGACGGCCACATCCGCATCCCCACCGGCCCCGTCAAACTCGCACGGGCCGCCGAGTGCCCCCTCGTTCCCGTCTTCGCCACCTTCGAGACTCGCCACCTTGTCCGGATCCACCTCGAAGAGCCCATCGACACTTCCGACGTCCGCGTCGCCCTCGGGCACTACGCACGCATCCTCGAACGCTTCGTTCGCCGCTACCCTGATCAGTGGCTCATGGCCCTCCCGGCATGGGCCGAGGACCAGGAGGCTTGATCGTGGGCGGCCGAATCGTCATCACCGGCAGCGCCCTCGCCACCGCGCTCGGCGCGACTCGCGAGCGAACCTGGGCTCGCGTCGTCGCCGGCGAGTGCGGCATCGCCACCATGCCCGCCCTCGAATCCCGCCCCGTGCCTGACAAGGGCGGCGGGCAGGCCGAGGCCCTCCCCCATCTCATCTCGCGGGACCGCGAGTGCGCGTTCCTCCGCCACGTCATCGTCGACGCCCTCCGCGACGCGGCGCTCTGGGGGCCAGGCCCCGATGGACCCCTCGCCGGGTACAACCCCGCTCGTGCTGGCGTCGTCATGGGCACCACGCTCCACGGCATGCGCGCCGCCGGGGAGTTCCTCCGCTCCGACGATCCACGCCACCTCGCCGGGTTTCTCGCAGGTTCCGTCCTCGCCCGCACGCTCGAAGGCATCCCCTTCCGTGGCCCGAGGTTGAGCAACTGCTCCGCTTGTTCCTCGGGCCTCGGTGCCGTCGCGCTCGCCGTCACGCTCCTTGAGACCGGCGCCGCCGATGTCGTCATCGCCGGCGGTTACGACCCCGTCAGCGAGTATGCCTACGCCGGCTTCGAGAGCCTGCGGCTTGTCGCCTCCGGCCCTTCCCGTCCCTTCGGAATAGCCCGCGAGGGGATGAAGATCGCCGAGGGTTACGCCGCCCTTGTCCTTGAACGTGCCCCCGACGCCCGCGCCAGGCACGCACGAATCCATGGCGCGGTCCTCGGCTTCGGCGAGTCCGCCGACGCCCACCACCTCACCCAGCCTCACCCCCAGGGCGAGGGCGCCGCCCGTGCCATCCGGGCCGCCCTCGATTCCGCCCGGCTCGCGCGCGTTGACCTCATCAGCGCCCACGCCACCGGAACGACCAACAACGATGCCGCCGAGTACGCCGCCTACCGAGCCGTCTTCCCCGATTCCCTTGCCGATCTCCCCGTTGTCGCCTTCAAGGCCGCCCTCGGCCACACCCTCGGCGCCGCTGGCGCCGTCGAACTCGTCCTCACGACCTGCGCGCGACGCGACGGCATCATCCCCCCGACTCCCAACTCGTCCCGCGACGACCTCGAGTTTCCCCTTGCCCTTCGCCACGGTCGCGCCGGCCGCGCCCGCCTCCGCACCACCCTCTCCACCTCCCTTGGCTTCGGCGGCGCCAACACCTGTATCATCGTCGGCGACGAGCCCCAAGACCCCCCTCCCCCCGCCCCCAGCCCCCACCGGGTCGCGATCTCCGGCTGCGGCGTGGTCCTTCCGGGCATGCCCAACCGCGAGGCCCTCGCTCGTCTCTTCCTCGATGGTGAACGCCTCCGTTCGGGGGCCGTCCCCGAAGAGGCGTTCGCCCACGCCTTTGCCGCGCGCCGCGCCCGACGCCTCAGCAACTACGCGAAGATGACCCTCGCCTCCGCCTCGCTCGCCCTCGATGACGCCGCCATCCTCGAACGCGACGCCTGGTGCGATGGCGCCCGCGCGATCCTCGGCACCACCCACGCCTCTACAGAGTTCTGCCAGGTGTATTACACCCAGATCGTCCGCGAAGGCCTCGGCGCCGCCAACCCCATGCTCTTCGCCGAAGGCGTCCCGAACGCCGGCGCCGCCCAACTCAGCCTCGCCCTTTCCATCCGCGGCGGGTGCCAGACGATCATCGGGACTCGCACCAGCGGCCTCGATGCCCTCGCCCTCGCCGCCGCACGCCTCCGCATGGGTCTCTGGGACCGAGCCATCGTCAGCGCGGGCGAGGAAGCCGCCGCCGTCATCGCCCGGGGGTACCAGGCCTGCAATCCCGCCCACCGTGGCGATCTCGCCTCCGGGGCGATCTCCCTCACCCTCGAACGCGCCGATGCCCTCGAACGCCGCGGCGGTCGCGCCCTCGCCTGGCTGGATCGCTGGGCCTGGTCCTGCGAGGCCGCCACGGGCTTCGACCATCTCCTGCGAGACATCGGCTCCCCGCGCGAGGTCGCCATCGCACCGGGATGGGCCTCCCGCCTCGGTTCCGACCGCGAGTCCCCCGAACTCTTCAGCGCCGCCCCCTTCGTCGCGATCGCGGCTTGGCTCGGCGGCTGGCGGGCCCGCCCGGGTGTCCCGGCGGGCTTCCTTGCCGATGACCTGTTCGGGACCGCCACCGGCATCACGCTCGTAGGCGCGATCGAGCCTCCGGGGTAGACTCCCTCACTCCAGAGGGTGCACCTTGTCCGATACGCTCACCGATCCAGATGCCGGACGCGACCTACGCGGCCGCCTCGGGCGACTCCCATCCTGGACGCGAGCCTGGCTCGCCGACGCGACCGTCCGAGAGTCCCAGGGCGACCGCATTCTCGATGCCGGCCCCGTCGCCCTCATCACCATCCGTCGCGAACGTGCCGGCCTCCTCACCCCCGATGAGTTCGAACTCGTCGCTTCCGGCGCCTACAGCCGGCTCCGTGAACGCCTCGCCTCCCTCCACGCGTCCCACCCCGTCCGCCTCTGGAACTTCATTCCTCGCATCCACACACCCTGCGGGCGCGACGACCTTGCCGGAGACGTCACCCGATACATGGTCTTCAACGCCGGTCGTTACCGCGGCTACATCGAACGTTTTTTCGGCGCCGAGGAGTTCCCTGCCGCAATGCCCACCGCGACCGGTGTCGGCCACGAAGGCGATGACCTCGTCCTCCACTGCCTCGCCATGCATGCTCCGGGAGAGCCCGTCGAGAACCCAAGGCAGATCCCAGCCTACGCCTATTCCCGCAAGTTCGGTGCCCTCCCTCCTTGCTTCTCGCGCGCCACGAGCGTCCTCAGGGGCGACCGCCGCTTCCTCCTCATCGGAGGAACCGCCAGCGTCCGAGGCGAGGCCTCCATGCACGAAGGGTCCCTCGATCGACAACTCGACGAAACCCTGGCCAACCTCCGCGAACTCCTCACCGTCTGGAGCGCGCCCGCCTCATCCCCACGTCCGGGGCACGTCGCGCTCTCCCACGCCCGCGCGTACTACCCCCGACACGCCGACCTGGCCGTCATCGAGCCTCGCCTCCGCGAAGGCCTGCCGGGTGCCACGCTCGAGTTCATCCGTGCCGACCTCTGCCGACGCGAACTCCTCGTCGAGATCGAAGGCCTCGCGGAGACCGCCCATGACTGAATGCGACATCCTCGTCATCGGCGGAGGACCCACAGGCTCCACCGCCGCCATGGTCGCCGCACGCCGCGGCGCCAAGGTCATCCTCCTCGACAAGGAATCCCACCCTCGCTTCCGAATCGGCGAGTCCCTCCTCCCCAGGCACTGGGCTCTCCTCAAGGAACTCGGCCTCGAAGAACGCGTCCGGCGCCTCCCACGCACCCGCAAACTCGGAGCCTCCTTCGTCATGGGTGGCGACGAGACTCCGCGTGACTTCTGGTTTGCCTCGTCCCTCAACACTGGCGAGAAGGAAGCCATCAACATCGCACGAGAGCCCTTCGACGCCATGCTCGCCGAGGCCTCCGCCGAGAGTGGCGCCGACCACCGCACCGGCGTCGCCGTCAAGTCCGTCGCCTCCCTCTCCGATGCCGGCGCCGAGATCCTCACCTCCCATGGCGAGTCCATCCGCGCCAGGGTCCTCATCGACGCCAGCGGGCAGGCCACCCTCCTCGCCCGCCACCTCGGCACCCGGGCAACCCTCCCTGATCTCCGCAAGGTCGCCCACTACGGCCACTTCAAGGGCGTCTCGTGGAGAGAGGGTGATGTCGCCGGGAGCATCGTCATTGTCATGTGCGACGAGGGCTGGTTCTGGCTCATCCCCCTCGACGCCGAGCACGTCAGCATCGGGCTTGTCGTCGGGCTCGATGTCGTCAAGCAGGCTGGCGTCGCGGCCAACCAGGTCCTCCGTTGGGGCATCGAGCGATGCCCCTACGTCCGGAACCTCCTCAGGAACGCGACCTGGCCCGACAGGAACTACGTCACCGCCGACTATTCCTACCAGTGCAAGCCCTACGCCGGACCCGGATACTTCCTGGCCGGCGATGCCGCCGTCTTCGTTGACCCCATTTTCTCCACCGGCGTCTGCCTGGGCATGATGTCCGCTCGCGAGGCCGCGGACCACGCCGTCGCCATCTGCCGCGACCCCGCCTCCGCCCCGCGGCGGCGTCGCGACTACATCCGCTTCGTCGAGGGAAGTTCCGAGACCTTCTTCCGCCTCGTCCGAGGCTACTACACCCACGCCTTCCGCGAACTCTTCCTCGAAGGCCAGGGCCCCCTCAACGTCCACGGCGCGATCATGACCCTCCTCGCCGGCCACGTCTTCCCAAGGCCCGCCTGGCGCCTCCGTTGGCGACAGAGGTTCTTCGAGGCGGCCGTCTGGATGCAGCAGCGACGCGCCCTCGCCCCGCGCCGCGCGCGATGGTCCCTCGTCTCCGCCCCCGTCGAACGACTCCCCGCCCCCGAACTCAAGCCCGCCCTTCCCCTCAACGCCAACGCCGAGGCTCTGGTCCGGGCATGACTGGCCCGACCCGCAGCCTTTTCGCTCACGAGCACGCCACCGCGATCGCGGCCGACGGACTCGCCCCCGCCGTCACCTACGCCGAACTCGTCGACCTCGCCTCGCGTCGCGCCGCCCAACTCGAACCCGACGCCGTGGTCCTCCTCCGCGCCGAGAACTCCCGCGAGTACATCCCCTGGTTCCTCGGCGCCATCTGGGCCGGTGCGTGGGTCATGCCCTTCCACCCCGCGACCCCGCCGCGTGAACTCGACCTTCTCGCCGCACGCTCCGGCGCAAGCCTCGTCATCGGAGGCCTCGTCGATGGCCTCCCTTCGCTCCCCCTCTCTCTCCCGCCCCCTCGACGCACGAGCCCCGCCCGGGCCGAGGGCGGCGTCCTCCTCCAGAGTTCCGGCACCACCTCCCACCCGCGCATCGTCCGGCGAAACGCCGCCTCCCTCCGCGCCGTCGCCGAGAACGTCCGCGAGGCACTCGCCCTCACCCCCGACGACGTCATCGCCGCCGCCATTCCCATGGGCCATTCCTACGGCGTCGAGAACGCCCTGCTCGGGCCCCTCGCCGCAGGCTCCGCACTCCTTCTCTTCGATGTCTTCGACCCCGCCCGCCTCCGCGAGGCCTTTCGACAATCCCGTGTCTCCGTCCTCCCGGGCGTCCCCTTTTTCTTCGAGGCCATCGCCCGTGAGCCCGGCCCGCGCGGCGGCCTCCGCCTTGCCTACTCAGCCGGCGCTCCGCTCCCCTCACGCGTCGCCGATGACTTCGAACGCGCCTTCGGCCTCCGCCTCGGCCAACTCTACGGCGCCACCGAAATCGGCTCCGTCACTTTCGCCGATCCCGCCGCCGCCTCCTTCCGCCACGGCAGCGTCGGGAGTCCCATGAACGGCGTGCGGATCCTCATCCAAGATCCCGCCGGCCGCCTCCTCCCCCCGGGCGCCGAGGGCGAAGTCCTCGTCCGCGCACCCTCCATGCTCGATGCCTACCTCGATGCCCCAGCCGACCTCGCCGACAACGCCTTCTTCCGGACCGGAGACCTCGGCCGCCTCGACGAGCACGCCAACCTCTTCCTCTCCGGTCGCCTCAAGTTCATCGTCGATGTCGGCGGGCTCAAGGTCAACCCGCTCGAAGTCGAACGCGTCCTCATCGAACACCCCGACATCGCCGAGTGCCTCGTCCTGCCGCTTCCCGTCTCCGAGACCGTCACTCGACTCCGCGCGATCGTTGTCCCTCGCCGGACGCTCACCCCCGCCGAGGTCCGCCACTTCGCGCGCGAACGCCTCGCCGCCCACAAGGTCCCCCGCGTCATCGAGTTCCGCGAGGCCATCCCCAGGACCCCCATGGGCAAGGTCCGGCGCGACGTCGCCGCCGCGTCCCCATGATCCGCCTCCTCCTCATCCCCCTCCTCGTCCTCCTCCAGGCCTGCGCCGCACCCCTCCCCACGCACGATTGGCTCGGTCCCGATCACGCCATCGAGACGATCCGTGAACGCGGCCGGCGCATCCGCTCCCTCTCCTCCGAGTGCTCCGTCATCCTCCGCGGCGACTCGGGCTCCGTCCGCCTCGAGGGGGCCATCGCCGTCGTCATCGGCGACAAGTTCCGGCTCCGCGCTTGGAAACTCGCCACCCCCATCCTCGATGTCACCCTCCTCCCGGATTCAACCTGGGTCTGGACCTCCCCCCGCGCCCAGGACCAGCAGGCCCTCGCCGACGCCCTCGCCTCCCTCTCCCGCGATGCCCTTGCCCGCGCGATCGACACCCTCGCGGGGCTCACGCTCGACGAGGGCTCCATCGACGACCCCGGCGGGGATCATTTCACCGTCCTCCTCGATGACCTCGCCGTCGAGATCCATCGAGACACCCTCACCATCCGGCGCATCCGTGCCCGCGAGGCCGACGCCGTCATCGAACTCGACCGCTATGCCCTCGGGCCCGAGTCCACCGTCTGGCCTCGACGCCTCCGCGCCGTCTCGGACGGGTCCAGCCTGGAGATCCGCCTCCACGAGCCCGACTTCAACTCCCCCATCGACGACGCCGCTTTCCGCCCGCCTGCTCGAGCCACGAGGCGCCCATGAGCCGCCCAAGCCGACGCGACGCGGGCGCCGTGGTGGGGGGGTTCCTCCTCACGCTCCTCGCCCTCCTCGCCATCGCTTCCGTACGGATCGACTCTTCCCTCACCGCCATGATCGGCGAGCGAGAGCCCGTCGCCCGCGCCCTCGCTCGCGTCGTAGAGGATTTCGCCGCCGGTGAGGAACTCATCCTCCTTGTCCGCGACCCCGACGCGCCCTCCTTGCCCGCCGCACGCGAACGCCTCCGCGGCTTCGCCGAACGCTTCGAAGCCCTCGCCCTCGAGCAGGCATCCGACCTCGTCCATGCCGTCCGCTGGCGAGTCGATCCCGAAGCCGAAGCCTTCGTCCGCGACGTGCTCATCCCGGGCTCCATCCACACCCTCACGCAGGAAGAGTTCGACGCCCTTTCCGAACGCCTCTCGCCCGAGGGCATGCGCACCCAACTCCGACGCGCCGAGGCCGCCCTCGCCTCGCCGGGGCCCTTCGGCCGCGCACTCGCCGACGATCCCCTCGCCCTCCGCGAGTTCCTCGCCCGGGGCCTCGCCGACCTCCGCGCCATCCACCCCGCCGACCCCGACGAGCCCATGTTCCTCTCCCGCGACCGCCGCACGCTCCTCCTCCGTGTCGACGCCGCACGCCCCGCCTCCGATCTTGCCTTCGCCCGCCTCCTCACCGCGCGCGCCGGCGCGCTCGCCGAGGCCGCCAACCACGACTCCCTCGACATCGTCCTCTCCGGCGCGCCCGCCATCGCCTCGCTGGGGGAGGCCCGCACCCGCCGAGACCTCACCGCCAGCATCGTCGGAGCCTCCCTCCTCATCCTCCTCGTCTTTGTCCTCGGATACCGAAGCCTCTGGATCGGACCCATCGCCCTCGTCACCGCCGCCGCGGGTGTCGCCTGGGGCTTCGGGGGCTTCGCCGCACTCCGCGACGAGGTCACGCCCGCCGCCATCGCCGTCGGCGTCATCCTCGCGGGCCTGGGCGTCGACTACGCCCTCCACGTCGTCTCCCACGCGGGCCGCGGCCTCTCGCTCTCCCGCCTCCTCCGCCCCCTCTTCGTCGCCGCGGGGACCTCCGTCATCGCCTTCGCCGCCGTCTCACGCTCCGGCCTCCAACTCCTCCGAGACTTCGGCCTCCTCGGGGCGCTCGGGCTTGTCGGCGTCCTCGCCGCATCTCTCCTCGTCCTCCCCTGCGCCCTGCGGCTGCTCGGCGGCTCCCGCGCCGAGGCCCGCCCTCGCACACCCCGATGGCTCGTCCTGATCCGTCGTCGAACACGAGCCCTCCCCGTTCTCGGCGGACTCATCGCCCTCCTCGCTCTCGCGGTCGTCCTGATCGGCCCAGGCGTCCCCTTCGATCACGACACCCGCAACCTCCACCCCCACCCCAACGCCCCGCTCCTCGCCCTCGACCGTCTCACCTCAGAGTTCGCCTTCTCCCCCGACGCCCTCGTGGTCCACATCACCGCGTCCTCCTCGGACGAACTCATGCTTCGCGCCGCCGAGGTCGATGCCCGCCTCAGCGCCCGGTCCTCCGTGCTCCCCATCGCGGCGCACGTCGGACCCGCCTCCTTCGTGGCGGATCCGCGTCTCCCCCTCCACGTGCTCGACGCCGATGCCCTTGTCACGCGGTTCCGCGCCGCACTCGACGACAGCCCCTTCGAGCCCTCTGCCTTTACCCAGACCGAGAGCCTCCTCCGACGCCTCGCCACCGCGCCGCCCCCCTCCCTCGACGACCTGCTCCGCTGCGAGCCGCTCGCCTCCGTCGTCCTTCCCTCGGGCGTGCCCTCCGCCGAACTTCGCGAGGCCGTGGTCCTCATCCTCCCCCGCGCCGAGGGCGGCACGCCCGCATCTCCCGCCCGCCTCGCCGCCGCCCTGCGCCCTGCCCTCGCGGATCTCCCCGGCGTCACGCTCACCGGCATGAGCGTCCTTGCCCATGACATGAAGTTCTGGATCCGCCGCGACCTCTCCTCCATGCTCGCCCTCGCCGGAGCCGGCGTCCTCGCCCTCCTTGCCCTCTCCCTGGCCCGGCCCGCCGATGTCCTTCTCGCCCTCCTCCCCGCAGGCTTCGGAGCCCTCGTCCTCCTTGCCCTCATGACCGCCTCGGGCCTCCGCCTCAACATCATGAACCTCGTCGCGCTCCCCCTCCTCGCCGGCCTCGCCGTGGATCAGGGCATCTTCGCCGTCGCCGCCCTGCGGGTGGCCCGCCGCGAGGGTGCCCCCGCGGGCCGCGCCCACCTCGAAGCCAGCGCCCACGCCATGCTCATGTCCACCCTCACCACCATCCTCGGCTTCGGGTCCCTCGCCCTCACCTCCACACCCGCGATGCGTTCACTCGGCTTCGTCGCCGCCGTGGGCATGTCCGCCTCCCTTGCCGGCACCCTCCTCCTCCTCCTGCCTCTCGTCCTGCGCCGTCTGGATCACGTCCGATGAGCGCGCTCCTTCCCGCCTCGATCCTCGCCGCCTCCGGCGCCGCCATCCTCGCCCGAGGATTGCTCCACCCTCGCGATGCTCTCTTCGGCCCCATCCTCTGGCGAACCACCGACCCCGGCGTCGCCCTCACCTTCGACGACGGCCCCTGGCCGGGCTCGACCGAACCCACCCTCGATGCCCTCGCCCAGGCCGGCGCACGCGCCGCGTTCTTCGTCATCGGTCGCAACGCCCTCCGCTGGCCCCGCCTCGTCGAGCGCATCCACGCCGAGGGCCACCTCGTCGCCAACCACACGCTCGATCACCACCGCTGGGGCACGCTGCGCCACTCGCGCTACTGGGCCCTCCAACTCGACGGGGCTTCGGACGCCATCGCTTCCATCCTCTCACGCCGCCCCGCTCTCCTGAGGCCGCCCATGGGATACCGAACCCCCTTCCTCATGCGCGCCGCTCGCGACCGCTCCCTCCGCGTCGTCACCTGGACACGGCGCGCCTTCGACGGCGTCCCCGCCTCCCTCGATGCCATCGTCGCCCGCGCGGCCGCCGCCCGGCCAGGTGACATCCTCGCTCTCCACGACGGCGCGGAGCCCTCCTTGCATCGCAAACCCGCGCCCACCGCCGACGCCCTCCCCGAGATCCTCCGCCGACTCGGTGACCGCGGCCTCGCCTTCCCCCGCCTCGACGACGCCCTCGCCCTCCCCGCCTACCTCTGACCGAGCGCCCGCCGCAATCGGCGCCACGGCGATCTCGCCAGGAGCCCCGCGTGCAGCCGTAACCCGCGCCACGTGTCCATCCCCGGGCGATAGTGCGTCACCCGACCCTCCCTCACCTCGTACGCGCACTCGATCGGCACCTGCACGAACGGATACCCCAGCCACGCCCCCCGTGTGAGGATCTCCGCCTCGAACCCGAACCGCCCCGAGCGGCACCTCGCGCGTTCCGGAAGGTCCAGCGGATACACCCTCAGCCCGCACTGCGAGTCCTCCACCCTCCTCCCGCACTCCAGGAAGATCGCCCCGTTGCTCAGCGCTCGCCCGAGACGGTTCTTCGCCGGATATCCGGGGATGTCCAGCCGCCGATACCCCAGCACATACGCCCCAGGCTCCGCCCGCGCCGCGTCCAACAGCCGCGGCACGTCCGCGATCGACATCTGCCCATCCGAGTCGAACGTCAGCGCATGCGAGAACCCCGCCTCACGCGCCATCCCGAATCCCGTCAGCAGCGCCGCCGCCTTCCCCCGGTTCTCCACGTGTCGCCCGACCGTCAGCGCCCCATGTGTAGCCCGCGCCGAGAGCCCCGTGAGGACATCCCGCGTCCCATCCGTCGCCCCGTCGTCCACCACGATGACCGGCGTCCCAAGCGACAGCAGCCCCTCGACCACACCCGAGAGCGTCCTCGCATTGTTGTACGTCGGCACCACCACGCACGCGCGGAACTCTGACATCATCGGGATCACTCCACGTCCCGAGGCCAGCCTACCCCATCACGCGACCGCTCGCGTCCGTCCGCGTCACGCACACCTCCACAAGGTTCCAGATCCAGATCCCCACCACCGGAAGCACAAGCCAGAACAGGAAAAACGTCACCAGCAACTGCGCCACGCCCCGACCCACATACCCCGCCGCGAAGTTGTGGACCCCCAGTACCCCGAGGAACAGCCCCAGAAGAACATACGCCACCCGAGGCAGCGGGCTGGCCTCCCCGGTCGGCCTCACCTCTCGCGATCGCATCGGCCTCTCCGGCTGGTCCACCGCGACCGAGATGTCCTCGTGCATGTTCTCGACGGGGACCTGCACATGCACGCCCGGGGCACGGACCGTGACGTGACAGAACGCCCGGTTCTTCGGCGTGGGCTTCGGCGCCGCGGCCGCGCGCGGCGCGACCGCGGGGAACAGCCCGGCAACCGTCCCCGCAGCGACCCAGTCCGCCTCACCTTCACGCCACACCAGGTGCTCACGCCCGAGCGTGCCTACCCGCGCCATCTCCCTCAACTGGTCCTCCGACACCGGACCGGTGTGAACCTGCCCATCGGTCGAATAGAACCAGGCGGCCATGGCGGGACTCCTCTGTTCGTGCCCAGCATACGATCCGGCAAGCCCCAGGTTCTTGGGCCCGCACCCCCTTCGGTTTCAGGAGGTCCCATGGCCGCCGTCAACTCCACCATGCTCGATCTCGGAACCCCCGCCCCGCGTTTCTCCCTTCCCGACACCTCAGGGCGGAGTGTCTCCCTCATCGACTTTGCCGCCAGACCCCTCCTCGTCATGTTCATCTGCAACCATTGCCCCTTCGTCAAGCACATCCGTGCCGAACTCGCACGCCTCGCCCTCGACTACCACCCGCGCGGCGTCGCCATCGTCGCCATCAACTCCAACGACATCGCCACCCACCCCGACGATGCCCCCGAGAAAATGGCCCTCGAAGCCCGCGATGCCGGCTACACCTTCCCCTACCTCTTCGATGCCTCCCAGGAAGTTGCCAAGGCCTACCACGCCGCCTGCACCCCCGACTTCTTCCTCTTCGACCGCGATCACAAACTTGTCTATCGCGGCCAACTCGACGACTCCCGCCCGCCCGGCCGCGCCGGTGCCGTCCCCCTCCCCGTCACGGGCAGGGACCTCCGAGCCGCCCTCGACGCCGTCCTCTCAGGCAGACGCCCCTCCCCCGACCAGAAGGCGAGCCTCGGTTGCAACATCAAGTGGAAGCCGGGCAACGAACCCGCCTACGCGAGATAACACGCCCTCGCTCACGGAAGTTCAGGTCAACCTTGCCGCCGACCACGCCCGCTCTCAACTTTCTTGTTAGCGGACCGGATCCTTTCCTTTCCTTCTTCGAATAGCGGGGGTATCTTTACCTCCAGCCCTTAGGGGCAGCCTTCGAGGGGTGTTCATCGGAGGCTCGGCGGATGGGTTGGAGGCCCGACCGCCGCGGACAGCAGGGTGGGAAAGGGGAGATCCGTGAAGATCAGTGGATGCATCGCCGCTTCGGTTCTGGGTGGGGTCTGCGCGCTGGCCAGCGCCGATCGGGTCGATCTCTTCGTCTTCGAGAACGCCGACAGCGCCAACCTCGCCGGCCTCGACCTCTGGGTCGATGTCATCAACGTCGGCGGCTCCAAGGTCGATTTCACCTTCCACAACGACTCCTCCATCGCCTGCTTCATCTCCGCGATCTACTTCGAGAACAAGCCCATCACCGCGGGCCTTTCCAATCCCACGCTCTTCAACGGCCCGGGCGTTGCCTTCTCCCCCGGTGCGACCCCGGCCAATCCTCCCGGTGCCATCTCCGGCTTCGGCGGTTCCTGGGGCGGCACCTTCTTCGGCACCGATGCCAACGCGCCCTCCCCGTTCCACGGCATCTCCCCCGGCGAGTGGCTCACCGTTCGCTTCGACCTCTCCCTCGGCCTCACCCACGCCACCCTCGTCAGCGCCCTCACCGCGGGCGATTGGCGGATTGCCCAACACGTCCAGGGCATCGACAACGGCAAGAGCATCTGGACCACCACTCCTGGCGAGCCTCTGACCGTCGTCCCCCTCCCGCCCGCCGCTTGGGCCGGGCTCAGCGGTCTTGCCTTCGTCGCTGCGGTCAAGGTCCTCCGACGCCGCTCCGGCCGCTGATCGAGCCTCACCCGAACGGCCACCACGTGCCCCGGCCGCGCGCGCCGCGCCCACCGTCTAGCATCGCTCGGTGATCTTCCCGGGCTTCCACTTCCTTGAACTCTCCCTCGCACTTGCGCTGGGGCTCCTCCTCGGCGCGGCCATCGCGGGAGTGGGGGGGTGGAAGGCCGCGAGCCGCGCCGCGCGACGGGCCCGAGCCGCCGATCGACGCGCTCGTGCCGCCGAACGCCTCGCCGAACTCGGCGCCATGAGCGGGGGCCTCGCCCACGAGATCAAGAACCCGCTCTCCACCGTCGGCCTCAACGCCCAACTCCTGGGCGAGGGCATCGAAGAGTCCTCCCTCCCTCCCGATGAGAAGTCCCGCCTCACCCGTCGCATCGAGGCCCTCCGCCGAGAAGTCGATCGCCTCCGAGGCATCCTCTCCGACTTCCTCCAGTACGCCGGCGACCTTCGCCTCGACCCCAAACCCGCCGACCTCAACGAGATCGTCTCCCAACTCGCCGACTTCTTCATGCCCCAGGCCGAAAAGCATGGCGTCCGCCTCCGCGCGGACCTCTTCCCGGGCCGCCTCGATGCCTCCATCGATGCCGCCCACGTCAAGCAGGCCGTCCTCAACCTCATGCTCAACGCCGTCCAGGCGATGGCCGACGCCCCCGCACCACGTGAACTGATCCTCAAGACCCTCCGCGTCAAGGGCGACGAGGACCTCGCCCAGATCCACGTCATCGACACTGGCCCAGGGATCGAGCCCGCCCTCCGGGCCAGGATCTTCGAGCCCTACTACACCTCCAAGCCCGGGGGCACCGGCCTCGGGCTCCCCACCGCCAGGCGACTCGTCGAGGCCCACGCCGGCCGCCTCGACCTCTTCAGCGAGCCCGGAAAAGGCTCCGACTTCGTGCTCAGTTTTCCCGTCACACGCTGAGCGTCCGCCCCACGATGACCGCCGCACGTTCCATCTCCTCACGTGTGTTCAGGATGTCCGGGCACAGCCTCACGTGCCCGCGGCCCAGCGGGTCGGGACGCGCGTCCGTGTTCACCCCCGCCCGCTTCAGCGCCGCGCATGCCCCGGGCGAATCCGCCGACGCCACCAGAAGAAACGCCCCACGCGGCGAGACCGTCCGCACCGCCACGCCCCGCCTCCTGAGCGCGCCTTCAAGGAACGAACACTGCTCCAGCGAATACGCCCGCAGACGCTCCACCCCAAGCGACAGCGTCAGTTCCAGCCCCGCCTTCGCCTGGTACGCCGGGAGGAACGAAGGCGTCGCCTCCAGCCACGCGTCCCCCCCGGCCGCATACTCCACCTTCCCCGTGCGACCGAACTCGAACGTCCCCTTCTTCGCGAACCACCCCGTGTCGATCGACCGGATCTCGTCCCCATCCAGATGCCGCGGCCCAACCATCAGCCACCCCGCACCGGGCCCCCCGCGCGTGTACTTGTAGTTGCCCCCGATCGCGAAATCGACCCCGAGCGCCCCCACGTCCAGCGGCAGCGCCCCTGCCGCGTGATACGCGTCGAGCAGCACCAGCGCACCCGCCTCCTTCGCCCTCGCCGTGATCGCCCCGATCCCCTCGAGCACCTGCCCCGTCGAAAAGTACACCGCCGAAACCACCACGAGGTCCACCCCGCGTTCGATCGCGTCGACGATCCGCCCGGCGTCGAAGCACGCGTTCGCGTCCGCACCCACTCGAACCACCCGCGCCCGCCCGCGCGCCTCGTACGCCCTCAGGATGAAGTCGATCGAGTCAAACTCCCCTTCCGTCGTCACCACCACCGGCGTCCGAGTCCGCAGCGCGTTGAGCACCGCGCGAAGCCCCTGCCCAGCCGATGTCTTGGGCACCACCGCGTCCGCCCTCGAGCACCCGATCAGACGCGCGATCGACGCCCGGTACAGGTCCATCTCCAGCAGCCAGTCCTCCCACGCCTCGTCCATCCGTTCCTGCCACAACGCCACCGCACGCCCCACGTCCTCCAGCGTCCGGTCCAGCGGCCTCCCCAGCGAGTGGTTCGCGAGGTAGATCTCCCCCCTCGATAGCACCCGCGCGAACAGCGGGTGGACATGCCGCACCAGTGCCTCCTCGGACAGCGGCCCCGGTCCCATCGCTTCCACCACGCTCGAGATCACCCCTTCAACTCCGTCCGAACCGACCACAACTCCGGGAAAAAGTTCAACTCGATCAGCCGTCGCAGGAACGGAACCCCCGACGAGCCCCCGGTCCCACGCTTATACCCGATCACCCGCTCGACCACCTTCACGTGCCGAAACCGCCACAACGCGAACTGCTCATCCACGTCCACCAGTTTCTCGCACATCTCGTACGCGTCCCAGCACGCGTCCGGTGACTCGTAGATCTCTCTGAACACCTCCACCACCCCGGGGTGCGCCTCGTGCGGCTGCGTCACGTCCCGCTCCACAACCTCCCGAGGGATCGCCATCCCGCGGCGAGACAGGTGCCTCAGGAACTCGTCGTACAGGCTCGGCGCGGCCAGCGCGGCCTCCAACTCCGCTAGGTCCCCGGGCCGATGCCGATGAAGTTCCAGCATCTTCCGGTCCTTCGCACCCAGCAGAAACTCCACCATCCGATACTGCTTCGACTGAAACCCGCTCGCCGGGCCCAGCACGTGCCTGAACTGCACATACTCCGTCGGCGTCAGCGTCGCTAGCACCGCCCACTGCCCGTACAACTGCGCCTGCACGTTCTTCACCCGCGCCAGGATCTTGAAGCACGGCTCCAGGTCGTCCCGCGCCACGCACGCCATCGCCGCTCGCAACTCGTGGATCACCAGTTTGAACCACAACTCCGTGGTCTGGTGCTGGATGATGAACAGCAACTCGTCGTGGTGCGCCGGATTCGACAGCGGCTTCTGCGCCGACAGCAGCGTGTCCAGGCACAGATACCCCGTGTACGTCATCCGGTCCGCGAGGTCCGTCTCGATCCCGGGCTCAAACTCGCGCTGACTCATGCCGACGCCAGCGTATCAAGGCCGAAGCCCCGACGCGTCCGCCATCGACCGCCCGGGCTCGGGCGTCCGATCCCGATGGATCACCACCGACCGATCCGCGAGGTACGCATCCCGCGCCGTCCAGCCGCACCCCGTCACCGCCACCGCCAGCGCCGACGCGATCGACATCGGCACCGCACGCGACACACACCGTCGTAGGTTCCTCAATCGTTCCGCTCCCGCCCCCTGCCGAACACTCCATCGGCCTCCCGCGGCCCCGAACCCCTCCCCCTCCCTCGTCCTCTCCCCCGACACGCGAGACCTGCACCGTGCGGGAAGAATGGAGAACCCCCGCACATCCTTCCCAGCGTCCGAATACCATCCGCAGGCCCGTAGTGCGTTCCCGTCCCGACGTTCCTGTCCTGGGGTGCGAGTCATCATGGTCAAGCCCGCGTTCTCGAGCGTCAGTTGCCCGGAGTGGCCCTTCGAACGGATCCTCGCCGCCGCAGGCGAGTGGGGGTACGAACGTGTCGAACTCCGAACCTTCGGCGACGGATCCAGGGGCTTCGCCTCCGAGCCCGCGCTCACTGGCCCGGACAAGATCCGCCTCATGGTGAGAGAGTCCGGGATCGAAATCGCATGCGCCGCCACCGGCCTCCGATTCGACGATCCCATCCGTCCTCCCCTCCTCGGCCTCGTCATCGGCGATCAGGAACGATCCGTCCGCCAGGCCAAGGACGCCATCGACCTCGCCTCCTCCATCGAGTGCCCACTCGTCCGCGTCTTCGCCTTCGAGTTCGGCAGCGACTCCCGCGCCGCCGCCACTCGCCGCATCGCCTCACGCCTCGCGATGGTCCTCGATCACGCCCGTAACACCGGCGTCCGCGTCGTCGTCGAGAACGCCGGCAGTTTCGCCACCGCCACCCACCTCGCCGCCCTCCTTGACGCCGTCGATCACCCCCTCCTCGGCGCCGCCTATTCCTCCGCCGTCGCCCACGCCGCGGGCGAAGACCCCGCCATCGGCATCAATGTCCTGGGCGACCGCCTCTGGCTCGCCCGCCTCCGCGACCTCCGCAAAGGACGTCCATGCCTCATCGGCGACGGCGACCTCCCCTGCCGTCCCTTCGTCGAGGCCCTCGCCGCCTCCGGCTTCTCAGGTCCGCTCCTCATCGATTGGGACCGTGCCTGGATCCCCGGCCTCGAAGACCCCGAGAACATCCTCCCCGCCGCTCTCGCTCGCCTCTACAACTGGGTCGGCGCTCCCGCGACGGCCTGACCATGTCCACCCTCGCGGGCGAGATCGTGGCCCGCTGCCTCGAACTCGGGTTCGCAGCCGCCGGCGTCGCCCCCGCCCACCGCTCCGATCGTGAGACCGCCTTCCGAGACTGGATCAGCCGCGGCGAACACGCCACCATGACCTGGCTCGCCGAAACCCTCGAGCAGCGACTCGATCCCGCACGCCTCCTCCCAGGCGCGCGATCCGCCGTCATGGTCGCCGATCTCTACGCCCCGCGTGGCCACGTCGATCCGGCCCTCCCCCCCGGGCACGCCCGCGTGGCCCGCTATGCCCGCGGACGCGACTACCACCGCGTCGTCACACGCCGCCTCCACACCCTCGCCGACGAACTTCGCTCCCGCTTCCCAGCCGCCCTCACTCGAGTCTTCGCCGACTCCGCCCCGGTCGCCGAGCGGGAACTCGCCCAACGCGCCGGCCTCGGGTGGGTCGGCAAGCACACGCTCCTCATCCACCCCCACCTCGGTAGTTGGTTCGTCCTGGGAGGCCTCCTCACCACCCTCGACCTCGGGCCACCCGCGCCAACCCTCCCCGATCGCTGCGGCTCGTGCACCCGTTGCATCGACGCCTGCCCGACCGCCGCGATCACCCCCTACCACGTCGATGCTTCCCGCTGCATCGCGTACCTCACCATCGAGCGACGCCAGCCCATCGACCCCTCCTTCCACCGCGCCCTCGCTGACCGCCTCATCGGATGCGACATCTGCCAGGAAGTCTGCCCGCACAACTCCCCGCGGCCCGGCCCCCTCCATCCGCCCAATCCCCAGTATGCGCCCCGCCTCGCCTCCCTCTCTACCGCCGAGGTCCGCTGCTGGTCCGCCGACGACCGCGCACATCTCCTCGCCGGAACGCCCATGATGCGCGCGACGCTCGACATGCTCAGGCGAAACGCCGAAATCGTCGAGCGCAACCTAGCGCCAGCGCACGACCCTCAGCCCGAGCCTTGACGCCAGCAGCAGGCCCGCCGCCGGCACCGCCAGCGCCGTCCGCCCTTCCGCCAGCGCCAGCCAGAACAACGGCGCCACGACCGCGAACGTCACCCCCACGATCGCCATCTTCGCCCGCGTCGGCCCCGCCCGATGCCCGCGATGCCCGATCATGCACACCCACGCATACACCGGGAACACGCACGCGTACAGCCCCAGGAACCCGAGGTACACCCGCTCGAACTCCACCGCCCCCGTCGCCGCCAACCCCGCCGCGCCCGCCCCGATCGCCGCCGCCGCCCACACACCGCCCGCTCCGCCGCGACCCTCCCTCATCACCTCGCGCTCGTGCAGCACGATCGTCGCCGCGAGTTGCACCCCCATGTGCGCGACGATCACCGCGGGGAACGCACCGCCCGCCAGCGCCGTCGAATACGCCAGCGTTCCCAGGATCATCGCGAGGAACATGACCCCGAACCCCACGACGAACGCCGTGGTTCCTGCCCCGCCGGCCACCGACCGACGCGCACGATGGAACGTCAGGTCGAGATACGGACACAGCGCAAACCCGAACGCGAACCCGGGCAGAAGCAGGAGCGCCGGCCCCACCTCCCCCTCCAGCGCCGGCATCGTCGGGGATCCGCCCCCAAACCCCGCCAGGGCCGCCACGCTCCCCCCGAGCACGATCACCGCGAACACCGGCAACGCTCTCCGGAGCACCACGCCCGCGATCGACGCCCCGATCAGCGCGCCCGCCGCGGTCGCCACGTGCCCCGAGGCCGCCAGCAGGTGGGTTCCGAAGAACACCTGGAACGCGATCGTCGCCAGCGAGAACCACCTCAGCGCGGGCCCGTGCTCGCGAACGATCCGCACGCTCGAACCCTCCCGCCTCAGCACCCATCCCATCCCCGCCGCGCCGATCACGTTCGGAGCCGCAAACGCCGCGAACGCCCACACCCCAAGGTCGCGCACGAGCATCACCGGGAGATACATCCCGATACACCACGTCCACGACACCGCGAGGTACGCGCCCCACCCCAGCACCCGCGCCATCCCAGGCCTGTTCGTCACGCGCGCCTCACGGGCGGATCCGACGCCCCTTCGTCTGCTGGTGCGTCTTCCGCGTCACGTGGAACACCGCCGTGCACTTCCCCACCCGACGGTCCCGCCCCCCGCGCTTCCCCAGTTGCTGGACCACCTCGAGGTCCAGCGTCACGTTGAACTCGCGCTCCTTCAGCAGCGACGAGACCTCCTCGCGCGGCGTGATCCGATAGAGCGCAGGCCCGAAGCAAGGCCTCAGAAACTTGTACTCCAGCGCCTTGCACACCACCGTGTATTCCCCGCCCACAAGCGCAAACAGGTACATCCCGCCGGAAATCTCCGAGTTCGCCAGCAGCGCCGCCCCCGCCATCGCGTTGTACCAGTTCCGGTTGAAACGCCTGAACGGCAGCACCGCCGCGAACGTGTTCGCGTCCACTCGCTTCATCCGGATCCCGCTCTTGAACGCGTACGGAAGCCAGATCAGCGAGCACACCCGGTGCCAGAAGTTGTTCCGCGTCGACAGGCGGCTGATGAACGTGTCCGCACGGTCCATCAGGCTCCGACGCCCAGGCCGCCCTTGCCCCGCCGAACCTGCCGGATCCGACGCCTCGGGCTCCACACCCACCGGCGTGACCTCGCCAGGGCTCGCTTCGAGCGGCCCGTCGCTGACCTGGTTCGCCGGGACCGATGCACTCACGTCGGGGCCGCTCCTCACGCCGTGCCGATCATAGCCCCGCGGCACCTTCCTGCGCCACAAGGTTGAACCACCCCCGCCCGTCCTCCTCCACCCTCCGACGCGGGTCGCCGGGCTCGTGATCGAGTACCAGCATCCATCCTCGTCGGCACGCCTCCGACAGCAGCCAGTGACGCGAGATCATGCTCGTATACGGCTCCACGTCGTACGCCAGGCTGTACGCCGCGCCAACGTGCCACGCCGTCGGCATCACGTCCGGCGTGAACACCACCTTCTCCCCGCCCAAGCCCGTGAACATCACCGCCTGTTGCCCCCACGTGTGCCCAGGAACCAGGAACACATGCACCCCGGGCACAACCTCCGTCGTCCGCTCCTCCAGCGCCAGCCGAGGCATCTCGTTCCGGTCCGGCGTGTACCCCGGCGGGAACGGCCTCGGCGAGTCCAACCTCCTCAGCCGCTCCGCGATCGGATCGAGATGATCCCTGAAGTATGTCCGCGTCATCACGCTCCGGTTCGCCAGCGCATCATCCCACTCCCGCTCCTGCGCATGGATCGTCGCGTTCGGGAACGTCAGCACCGCCCCGCCACCCTCCACCGTTCGCCGCGTCAGGCCTCCCGCGTGGTCGAAGTGCAGGTGCGTCACCACCACGTCGTCCACCTGCTCTGGCGAGACCCCCGCCTCCCCCAGCGCGTCCACGATCGTCCGACCGTCAAGACCGAAGAGATCCCGGCTCTTCGCGTCCAACTTGTCCCCCGTCCCCACCTCGATCACCACCCGCGATGTCCGGCCCGCCTCCTCCCGCTCCAGCAGGATCGAGTTGTGGGCCAACTCCACTCGCCCGCGATCGTCCGTCGCCACGACCCGGCTCCACACCGCCCGAGGCACCAGCCCGAACATCGAGCCCGCGTCCAGCCTCAGTGCCCCCGCGCGCAGCAACTTCCAGCGATACCGCGGGCCCGTTCTCTTTTCGCCGTCCGACACGCGCAGATACTATCGCCCCGAGGACGCATGCCGCACACCGCGATCGACATCGCCAGAACCATCGAGTTCGCCCTCGCTCGCCAGTCCTCCGCCATGGTCGATGCCTTCCGCCGCGTCGATCCCGCCTCTCCCGCCTGCCTCGTCCCGCTCGGCGGCCACGCCCTCGCCACCTTCTTCCTGCCTCGACACCCCCTTGGTCGCATCCACGCCCTGGGCCTCGATCCGGACGACCCCGCCCCGCAGTTTCCCGAAGCCCTCGATCACGCCGCCGATTTCTACCATGCGCGCGCCGCCGAGGCACGCATCGATCTCTGCCCACTCGCCGCCCCGGCGCTTGTCGAAGCCCTCGCCTCGCGCGGGTTCCGACTCTCCTCTTTCCTCAACGTCTTCTCGGCTTCACGCACCGACCTCTCCACGTCCCTCGATCACCCTCCTGCAATCTCCGTGTCCCCAGTCGAGCCCGACCAACTCGAAGCCTGGGCCGACACCATCGGCCGCGGCTTCCACCAGGGCGAACCCGCGCCAGGCCACCTCCTCGACATCAGCCGCGCCGCACTCCGCTGCGAGCACGCCGCCGGGTTCCTCGCTCGCCTCGACGCCAAGCCCGCGGGAGGAGGCGCCCTCTCGCTCTTCTCGCTCCCCGACGCCCGCGTCGCCATCCTCTTCGGTGGAAGCACCCTCCCTTGGGCTCGACGCCGCGGCGTCCAGGCCGCCCTCCTCTCCGCCCGCATCCGCCACGCCCTCGACCACGGCGCGGATCTCCTCGTCGTCCAGTCCACCCCGGGGACAGACTCCGAGCGCAACATCCTTCGTGCCGGCTTCTCCCTCGCCTATACCAAGCCCGTCCTCACCCTCACTCCTCCCTGAGCGCCGCGTGCCCATCCACCGATCCCTCATCCCCTGGAACCTCCCTCCGAGCCGTGCCCTCGCCCACTGGCTCTCCCAGCGCCCCGCCTCGTCCCGCATCCTCGATCTCTCCGGCTGGACCGTCATCCTCCCCGTCGCTCGCGCGGGCCGTCGAACCCTTGCCTCTCTCCTCGACGCCTGCGAGTCGCTCAACCTGGGCCTTCTCCCTCCGACCTTCTCCACCCCCGCCCACCTCGCCGACCTCCTCCTCCCGATCCAGGGCATCCCTGCCGCCGACGCCACGCGCCGCCTGGCATGGATCAACGCCCTTCGCGCCTCCTCACCCATCTCCGCTCTCTCCGCCATCCTTCCCGACCACTTCGCCGAGTGGTGGCGCCTCGCCGGAACCGTCCTTCGCACCCACGACACCCTTCTCGCCCAGCGCCTCTCGTTCCGAGATGTCGCGGCCAACCCCGCCCTCGACGACCCCGACCGATGGGCCTTCCTCGCCCGCGCCGAAGACGCCTACATCGCGCTCCTCGACCGCGCCGCCCTCATCGATCCCGCCCTCTTCCGCCTCGCCAACGCCCACGACGCTTGTCTCCCAGGCCCCCTCGTCCTTGCCGGCATCGTCGATCTCGATCCTGCTTCTCGCGCCCTCCTCTCTGCCGCCGCAACCCATGCCCAGGTCCACATCCTCGCCTTCGCCCCGTCATCGTCCGACGATGCCTTCGACGACCTCGGCAACCTGCGCCCCTCCTGGCGGCCTCCACTTGGCATCGACGCCCTTCCCCTGAATGTCGTCGATGATGCCGCGGCCCAGGCCGACGCCCTCTTCCACTGGATCGCCTCTCTCCCCCAGCCTCGCCTCGCCCAGTCCATCTCCATCGGCCTCTGCGACGAACGCCTCGCCCCTCACCTCGAACGCCGCGGCGACTCCGTCGGGCTCGACCTCCGACCCGCCGCAGGACGCCCACTCGCCGAGTCCTCGCCCGTCCTCCTCCTCCGCGGCCTCGAGGCCTATCTCTCCTCCCCCTCCACCCGCACCCTCTCTGTCCTCGCCCGACACCCCGACCTCGAACCCTTCCTCGGCCTCCCCAGCGCCGCCCTCCTTCGCGCCGTCGATCACCTCACCAACGACCATCTCGCCTCCGATCCCCTCCACCTCCCCCCCGCCGCCGACGCGGCCCACCGGGCCGCCCTCGCCCTCGCCCGCTCAAGCCTCCACGACATCCTCGGCCCGCTCGCCGACCCCGCCCCGCGTTCCCTCGCCGATTGGACCGCCGAACTCGCCCGCTTCCTCGAGCGGATCTTCTCACACCGCGACCTCCTCGACGCCCTCGACCACGACCGCGCAACCCTCCGTCTCCACGCCGAACTCCTCCGCCTCGCACGCGACCTCCGCCTCGCGCCCACGCCCGGGCCGATCCTCGCCCACGAGGCCATCGCCGCCGCCCTCTCCCTCATCGAGCCCATCCGTATCCCCCTCCGCGCCGCCCCCGACGCCCTCGAGATGCTCGGCTGGCTCGATGTCGTCTTCGACGACGCCCCCGACGTCTTTCTCACCTCCGTCAACGAGGGCGCGCTCCCTTCCCGTCCTCCACGCGACGAACTCCTCTCCGATCGCCTCCGTCGCCACCTCAACCTCCACGACGACCGTACCGCACGCGATGCCTATTTCCTCGCCCTCCTTCTCGCCTCCAGACGACGCATCGCCGGCGTCAGCGCACGACGTGGCCCCGACCGCGAACCCCTCCTCCCCTCCTCTTTCCTTGCCACCGCCGCTTCCCTCGCCGACTTCGTCTCCCTCTGGGCCCCCGAAGGCCCGGCTCGCCTCCACCCGCGTGCCCTCTCCTCCCTCCCGCGCCCCGCCGTGGCCTCCGCCTTCGCGCGCGCACCCTTCGATGCCGGCGGCACCCTGCCCGCACAGCCCCTCTGCCTCTCCGTCACCGCCTTCGGCAACTTCCTCCGCTCCCCCTTCGCCTTCTACCTCGAACGCGTCCTCAACCTCCGAGAGATCGAAGACGAAAAAGACGAACTCGACCACGCCCTCTTCGGCGCCCTCATCCACCGCGTCGCCTCATCTCTCGACGATCCCGACCTCGCCGCCGAGACCGACAACGCTCGCCTCCGCGCCCGCTTCGATGAACACCTCGACGCCGCCGTACTCGAACGGTTCGGCCAAAGCCCTCCCCTTGCCGTCCTCGTCCAGAAGGAACTCGCTCGATCCAGGCTTCACGCCCTCGCCCTCTGGCAGGTCGGCCGCGCCTCCGAAGGCTGGCAGATCCTCCGAGTCGAGTGGCCCGACTCCGACTCTCGCATCCCCCTCGTCCCCGACGACCCTTCCTGTCTCATCCGCGGACGAATCGATCGCATCGATGTCCACCCCATCCACGGCCTTCAGATCCTCGACCTCAAGACCGGCGCCTCCTCTACCCATCCCAACCGCACCCACCGTCTCAAGAACGACTGGATCGACCTCCAACTCCCCCTCTACCGCGTCCTCGCCAGGGACCTCCTCGCCGGGCGGAACTGCGAACTCGCGTACCTCGTCCTCGACGCCGACGGCGACGCATCACTCCGAATCGCCGACTGGAGCCCAGACCTCCTCGACGACGCCCTCCTCAAAGCACGCCACGTCTTCAACGCCATCCGCGAACGACGCTTCCTCGAACTCGGCCCGCGCCCGCCTCGAAACAACAGGCTCGCCGAACTCTGCGGCCCTCCCCAATCCCCCGCCGCTTCACTCCTGGATGAGGACACCGAGTGAACGGGCACGTCGTCATCCTCGCCTCCGCTGGCACCGGCAAGACCCACCGCCTCACCGGACGCCTCCTCTCCCTCGTCCTCCGAGGCGTCGAGCCCGAACGCATCCTCGCCTCCACCTTCACACGCGCCGCCGCCGCCGAGATCCTCGCCCGCGCCCTCCAGCGGCTCAACCGCGCCTCCCGCGCCCAGGCCCGGGCCGACGCGCTCGCCCGTGAACTCTCACTCGATCGCCTCACGCCCGACGATTGCGTCGCGGCCCTGCGACGAATCCTCGCCGCCGCCGCCTCCCTCCGCGTCGGCACCATCGATTCCCTCTGCATCCGCCTCGCGGGCGCGGCGACCCTCGACCTCAACCTCCTCCCGGGCTGGCGCATCCTGGGCGAGGCCGAAGCCGAGTCCCTCCGCCTCGACGCCGCTCGTCGTACCCTCGCCGCCTCTGCCCCTTCAGGCCTCGACACCCTCCTCGGCCTCCTCCGCGAGAGCCGCTCGGGCACCGGCGTCATCGCCGAGATCGACGCCGCCGCGCGCGAGGCCCACGCCATCTGGGTCGATGCCCCACGCGAGGCCTGGACCTCGGCCTGGTCCCCCGACACCCTCCCCCCGCTCGATGATCCCGCCCTCGCCGCCGCGCTCGACGCCCTTGCCGCGCTTCCCCTCCCCCTCACCCGGCAGGGCAAGCCCAACCAGAACTGGTCCAACGCCATCGACAACGCGCGACGCGCCGCCGCCGACGACGACTGGGAGCGCTTCCTCACCAAGGGTGTTCCCGAAAAGATCCTCTCGGGCGAATCCACCTACTCCCGCGCCGAGATCACCCCCGCCATCCGTGCCGTCTTCGCACCCCTCGTCGAGCACGCCTCCGCCGTCCTCCTCGATCGCCATCGCCGAAGAACCCGCGCCATCGAGGCCCTCCTCGCCCGCTTCGACGAGGCCTACCGCGCCGAGCAGCGCGCCCGCGGGGCCTACACCTTCGACGACATCACCCGGCTCCTGGCCGCCCACGCCCAGTCCGAGCCCGCCTTCGTCCAGCGACTCGATGCCCGGGTCGATCACGTCCTCCTCGATGAGTTCCAGGACACCTCCGTCGATCAGTTCCGACTCCTCGAACCACTCCTCGACGAGATCGTCTCGGGCGAGAGCGGCTCCGTCCTCTGCGTCGGGGACGCCAAGCAGTCCCTCTACACCTGGCGACGCGCCGAGCCCGCCCTCCTCGCCTCCCTCCGGGAGCGCTGGCCCCACGTTGCCGACGAACGCCTCGACGCGAACTTCCGTTCCTCCCGCGTCGTCCTCGATGCCGTCGACCGCGTCTTCCTCGATCTCCCCTCCCTCCTCTCCGGTGCCGACGCACCCGTCCTCGACGCCGCTTCCTCCTTCTCGGGCGAGTACCGCGCGCACATCCCTGCGCGCGACCTCCCGGGACGCGTTGCGCTCATCGAGGCTCCGGACGATCGCGCGTCCGCCCTCACCCTCGCCGTCGAGCGCGTCGCCGCGCTCCACGCCCAGGCCCCCGCCTGTTCCATCGGCGTCCTTGTCCGCTCTCGCAAGGTCGTCACCCCCCTCATCCAGGGCATCCGCTCACGGGGGATCGAGGCCACAGAGGACACTGGCAATCCCCTCACCGACTCCCCCGCCGTCTCCACCGCACTCGCCCTCCTCCACCTTGCCGAACACCCCGCCGACCGCGCCGCGGCCTTCCACGTCGCCACCTCACCGCTCGGACGTGCCCTCGCCCTCACCGACTGGCGCGATGCCGACCGCATCGACGCCGTCACCACGGGCCTCCGCCGCGAGATCGCCCGCCACGGGCTCGACACCGTCCTCGCCTCCTGGCTCCGCGCGATCGCAGCCGACGCCGACGAGCGAGACCTCCGACGCTTCGAACGCCTCCTCGCCCTCACCGGCGAGGTTCCCATGCGTCGTGGCTTCAACCTCGCCGAGTTCATCCGGCACGTCCGCACCACCCGCGTCGAGGACACCCACCGCGCCGCGGTCCGTGTCATGACCATCCACTCCAGCAAGGGCCTCGAGTTCGACGCCGTCATCCTCCCCGAACTCTGGGGCCCCCTCGTGGGACGCACCCCGACCCTCGTCGCCCATCGCTCCCACCCCGCCGCCCCCGTCGAAGCCGTCTGCGCCTACCCCAACGAACTCCTCGCCCGCCTCGACCCCGCGGGCCTCGGGGCCATCCGCGACGCGCACATCCGACGCGCCGCACGTGAGACCCTCTGCGTGCTTTACGTCGCGATGACCCGCGCCAGGCGGGTCCTCGAACTCATCGTTCCGGCGGATGCGGAGAAGAAGTGCTCCGCCGCGGACCTCCTCCGTCGCGCCTTCGCCGAGCCCGCCCCCGCCGAGGCGCGCGCGACGGGCGACCTCTGGTCTCGCGTCGAGGGGGACTGGACCACGGGCCTCGACCCGGCCTCCGGCCCCGCCCCCGAGCCCTTCCGCGTCTCCCTCACCCGCCGCGCCGCGCCGCCCTCCCCCCAAGCGGTCGAGCATGCCCCGGCGCGGCGCCTCGCGGCCGACGTTCCCGCGCGCGAGGGCGAAGTGCTCCACGCCTGGTTCGAACGCCTCGCCTGGATCGACGACCCCCGCCCCGACCCCGCCGAGATGCGCGGCGTCCTCCGCGCCGTCGCCCCCGACCTCGAACCGGGGTTCGACACCCTCGCGAGGATCTTCACGGACATCCTCGAGATCGACGCCGTCCGCGCCCTCCTCTCCCGACCCACCGATGCCCGCAGGCGCACGCTCCACCGAGAGCGGACGCTCGCGTACCGGCGCAACGGGGAGATCGTCGTCGGGCGCGTCGATCGGCTCGTGATCGAGGGCGAGCCGCCCGACGCCGCCCACATCATCGACTTCAAGTCCGACCGAGGGGCCACGCCTGACTCGCTCGTCCTCGCCCACGCCCGCCAGATGCACGCCTACGCCGACGCCGTCGCCTCGACCTTCGCCCTCTCTCGCGACCGCCTCCGCGCGACGCTGGTGGGCGTGCGCACCGGGGTGGTCGTCGATGTCCCCCTCGCCGGGCCTCCCCCCGGCGTCTGATGCTCCTCTCAGGTCCCTCGGCTCCACGCCGCGGGCAGCATCCGACGCTCCTCCTCGCCCCCCGCGAGCGCGAGCGACACGCGGAGCGCCGCGAGCGGTTCCGCGGGGGAGATCTCGTTGAGCCAGCGCTTCGTGGCGCGAAGGGCCTCGGGAGGCTTGCCCGCCAGCGTCCGCGCGAGTTCGATCGCCCTTGGGCGAACGCCGGAGGCGTCCGCGAGCGACTCGTGCGCGAGCCCGATCCGTTTCGCCTCGCGCCCGTCGAACAGGATCGGGGCCAGCAGTTTCTCCCTCGCGTGGCCATCGCCCACCGCGAGGCGGAAGGCCGGCGCGTTGACGGCGGGCGAGATGCCCAGCCGCAGGACCGGATACCCGAGCCGGGCCTCGTCGTGCGTGATGACGTAGTCCGCCCCGGCCAGGAGCGCGCACCCTCCGGCGATGGCCGCGCCCTGCACGCCGACCACGACGGGCGGGCCCGCGCATCGGAGGGCCCCGACGCACTGGGCGAGCCCTTCGAGGAGCGCTCGCATGACCTCGCCCCCCGGAGACTCGCGGCAGAGGTTGAGGTCGAACCCGGCGCAGAACGCCGTCCCTTCGCCCAGGAGGACGAGCGCGCCGGCGTCGTCCGCCTGCCCGATCGCAACCCGGAGATCCGCGAGCATCGCCGGCGTCAGCGCGTTGCGGCGCTCCGGACGGTCGAGGTGGACGATCGCCAGCGGCCCATCGCGGTCGAGGCGGATCACGGCGAGGCTCCCTGGCGGACGACCTCGCGGGCGATCGCCGCGGCGCGGGCGAGGGCGTCTTCGTCCACGCCGCAGGTGTGGCCAGCCTCGCGGACGAGACGGACGAGCACGGCGGTGTCGAGGTTGCCCGGGGCGCGTCCCGAGGGGGTGGAGGCGTAGGGGCAGCCGCCCAGGCCCGCGGCGGAGGCATCGAAGGAGCGGACGCCTTCGCGGAGGGCGGCGCGGACACAGTCGGCGGCGCGTCCGAAGGTGTCGTGCAGGTGCAGGTTGAGGGCATGGACGTCGGCCGTGAAGGCGCGGCCCATCGCGTCCCGGACGGCTTCGAGCAGCCGGAGGGTCGTCTCGGGTGTGCCTGCGCCGATGGTGTCGCCGAGCGAGACCTCGACGGCGCCGAGGTCGGTGAGGGCCGCGGCGACGCGGGCGGTTGCTGAGGGCGGAGTCGGGCCCTCGAAAGGGCAGGCGAAGGCGCAGGAGACATAGCCGCGGACGCCCAGCCCGGCCTCGCGGGCGCGGCGGATGACGGGGGCGAAGCGTTCGAGGGTCTGGGCGATGGAGGCGTTGGTGTTGCGCTGGGAGAAGGTCTCGCTGGCGGCGGTGAAGACGGCGATGCGGGAGATGACGGCCGAAGAGGCGTTGGCAAGGAGGGCGGTGTCGAGGCCGCGTTCGTTGGGAACGAGGACGGAGATCGCCGGGGAGGCGGGGGGGAGGGGCGAGAGCAGGGCGAGGAGTTCGGCGGCGTCGCCGAGTTGCGGGATCCACTTCGGGCTGACGAAGGAGGTGGCTTCGACCTCGTCGACGCCCGTGGTGAGGAGGGCGCGGACGAGCCGAGCCTTTTCGGTCGTGGGCACGTGGGCGGGCTCGTTCTGGAGCCCATCCCGCGGCGAGACCTCGACGATGCGCACACGATCGCCCACGCGACCTCCGGTTCTGGGACGCCCGCGCGTCCGCTCCACCACTCTAAGCCCGTCAACCGGATGCGGGTGGCGGGAGCGGGAGGGGCCGGGCGAACCGGAGGCGGTGGAGGGTCGATGGGGTGGGCCGGAGGCATCCGGGGGAGGTTGCGCATGCATTGTCCGAATGACCGATCGCCGCTTCGTCCGATCGAGTACGAGGGGTGTCTGATCCACACGTGCGACCGATGCGGCGGGGAGGCCGTGGGGGCCGACGCGCTGGCGCGGATCGTGAACGTGAGAGAGAAGGTATTCGGATCGAGGACGGAGGAGATCATCCGGATGGCGCCTCCGATCCGGGGGGAGCCCGGGAAGGCGCGACAGCCGGCGCTTCGGTGCCCGTTCTGCGACGCGGGGATGGGCGAGGTGAACTACGGCGCGGACACGGGGGTGGTGGTCGAGCGGTGCTTCGCGTGCGGGTGCGTGTGGCTGGAGCAGGAGGAGTTGGAGATGATCCAGGCCATCCTGGAGCGATGGCAGGACACGGCGCCGGAGCAGGTGAGACGGATCGCGAGCGAGCTGGAGGAGTCGCGGCGGCGTGCCGAGCGGCGCGCGGCGGGAGCCTTCCAGGGGTCGCGGTTCACGTTTCTGAACGCGGTGATCAACCGGGTGATGGACGCGGCGTGAGGGGCTCAGCCGGAGTCGATGGGCTCGGGCCGCGGTCGCGTTGAAGTTGAAGGAGCGAGATCGAGGGAGGCGATTCGCCAGCGGCCGCGCGCCTCGGGGCGCGGGTCGAGGTCGTGGGTCGGCCCGGAGGGATCGAGGGCGAGGGCGCGCTCGCGGACGAGGTGCCGGTCGCCATGGCGGGCGAGGCTGACGAGGGCGACGGACTCTCGGAGCGGGGCGAGGGGGCTGTCATCGGTACAACGGGAGGAGAGTTGGGGGGGATCGGGCGGGAGCGGAGCGCCAGTGATGGTGGCCTCGGGGGCGAGGGTCTCGCGGATGAGTGAGAGCGGGGACTCGCCGCGCGCGGTGGAGGCGGAGAGGGCGCTGGAGAGGGCCTCGGGGGAGAGATCGGTGCGGAGGGGAGTTGAGGAAGGGGATGGAGTCCGATTGGGGACGCGGGAGGGAGGCGCGGAGAAGCGGAGGATGGCGGTCGCGGCGCGGCGGCGCTCGACGGGATCGCGCGCGGAGGCGAGGACATCGTGGAGGGCCTGGAAGGCGGCGCGACGGTCGCGAGAGGAGGCGAGGTGATTGGCGAGATCGGTGAAGGCGCGGATAGAGCGGAGGCGGGCGCGGATGGGGGCGGAGTCGAGGAAGTCGAGGACCTCGGCGGGCTGGAGGGAGAAGCGATCGACGAGGGCCTGGAGATCGAAGCCGAGGATGACGAAGGAAGCGAGGAGTTCAACCTCGCGCGGGGAGAGGGGGGTGGGGTCGAGGTCGATCACCTTGCACGGTAGGGGGGCGGAACGCGGAGGCAAGGAGAGGGACGAGGAGGGGCGCGAGGTTGCGCGCGCGGGTGGGGGAAGGGCGGGAGGCCGGCGGACGAGTCTGGCGTCGAAGACGTAGAAAGGGGAGATGCGGGCGTATCGTGGGTTCATGGACGAGCGTTCATGAGCGGGCCAGATGGTCGCCTATCCCGGGAGCCCATCCACGCGGTAGAGGGCGAAGACGGCCTTGTTGATGCGGTCCTCGTGCGTCAACGCCGAGGAGCAGTTGACTATCACGGCACATGCCGCAGCACGTCGCCTTCGGCCCCGGAGGGGCCAAAGGGTGTCGCCACGTGTGGAGCGCGGCCCGCGTCTTCGCGGGCGAAGCGCAACCCGTGGAAGTGGAGTTGTGATGTCTCTCCTGCCCCGGAGGGGCAGAGGATTTTCTTTCTCGAATGTCTCCCGGTGTATCCTGAGAAACTCCTCCGCCCCTGCCGGGGCGGGTTCGTGCCGTACCGACATTCCACGGGTTCCGCTGCGCTTCACCCGTGGCTACACCCCTGCGCCCCTACGGGGCGGAGAGGATATAGAAAGTACCCGCGTCCACGGGTTCCGCGATGCTCAAAGCAGCATCGCTCCACCCGTGGCTACATCCCGTGGCCCATTCGTGGCCGAAAGGCACCGCGGACGGTCGAATCGGAGACCGGCGCGGCCGCCGTCGAAGGTTCAACCATCGGTGTGGCGTCAAGCGACCGCGACGGTCGCCCGCGCTCCACTGTGGGGTGCAGGGTGCAGCGGCGAGCGCGAAGTTGCCGGGAGGCCGCCTCCGGGCACCCGCTCAAGGTCCTTGGAGCGCCTGACTTGGTCGGCGTCAGGTCTGGAGGATTCCTGTTTTGAAGGGCTGGGAGTGGTCCCAGTTGGCGGCGGCGTTGAGGGCGGCGATAAGTTCATCGCGGGTGAGGTGGGGCTGGATGATGCGGTCGATCCACCCGCGGGCAGCGGCGTGCCGGATGTCGGCCTGCTCGGTGTAGGCGGCGTGGATGGCGGCGTAGATGGCCTTGTGGGTCTCCTCGTCGATGGTCTCGCCCTTGCGTTTGCGAGAGGCTTCCTCGATGGTGGTGAGGGTGGCGGTGGCCTGGTTGGCGCCCATGACGGCGCACCTGGCGGAGGGCCAGGCGAAGGCGAGGAACTGGTCGAAGGCCCGGCCGCACATGGCGTAGTTTCCCGCGCCGTAGGACCCGCCGAGGACGACGACGATCTTGGGGACGACGGAGTTGGCCATGGCGTTGACCATCTTGGCGCCGGCGCGGATGATGCCTCCCTGCTCGGAGTCTCGCCCGACCATGAAGCCGGTGGTGTCGTGGAGGAAGAGGAGGGGGATGCGTCGCTGGTTGCAGTCCATGATGAAGCGTGCGGCCTTGTCGGCGGAGTCGTCGTAGATGACGCCGGGCATCTGGACGGCGCGGGTGGGGCCGTTTTTCCCGCCGGGCATGGTTCGCTGGACGAGTTTCTTCTGGTTGGCGACGATGCCGCAGGCGTGGCCGCCGATGCGGGCGTAGCCGCAGACGATGGACTGCCCGTAGTCGGGCTTGTACTCGTCGAAGTCGGGGAGGGAGGGGGAGCGAGCGTCGGCGAAGCAGGCGATGAGGTCGCGGATGTCGTACTGGGCGCCCGGGCGGTCGGAGAAGAGGTCGTAGACAAGTTCAGGAGGGGAAGCGGGGGAAGCGGCAGGAGGGGAGGGGTGGCGTGGGAGGGCGTTCTTGTCGGCGAGGTCGCGGAGGCGGCGGAGGCAGGCGTCGTCGTCGGGCTCTTTGAAGTCGATGGTTCCGGAGATGGAGGCGTGCATGGAGGCGCCGCCGAGTTCTTCGTCGGAGACATCCTGGCCGATGGCGGCCTTGACGAGCGCGGGGCCAGCGAGGTAGAGGCCGGAGCCCTCGGTCATGAGGAGGGTATCGCAGAGGACGGGGAGGTATCCGCCGCCGGCGACGCAATAGCCCATGATGGCGGCGGTCTGGGGGATTCCGGAGGCGGAGAGGACGGCGTTGTTGCGGAAGATCCGTCCGAAGTCGTCGGTGTCTGGGAAGACGTCCTCCTGGAGGGGGAGGAAGACGCCGGCGGAATCGACGAGGTAGAGGAGTGGGAGGCGAGCCATCATGGCGATGGTCTGGGCGCGGATGATCTTCTTGCAGGTCATGGGGAAGAAGGCGCCGGCTTTGACGGTGGCGTCGTTGGCGATGATCATGGTGGGCCGGCCCTGGACGGGTCCGATCCCCGTGACGACGCCAGCGGCGGGCGCGCCGCCGAACTCGTGGTACATGTCGTGGGCGGCCCAGAGGGCGAGTTCCATGAATCCGTGGAGTTCGTGGGCGTGGGGATCGAGTGGTGAGGGGGAGGAGGGCGGGGGATCGAGGAGGCGAGCGATTCGTTCGCGTGCGGTGAGCCGTCCCTTGGTGTGCTGGCGTTCGATGGCCTTGGGCCCGCCGCCGGCGCGGATGGCGGCTTCGGCGGCGAGGGTTTCGTGGGTGAGGAGGCGGAGGGGCTGGGTGGCCATTGGCGGGGAGGGTAGCAGAGGAGGCGGAGGGGATGGAGGGGGTGTGGAGGAGGTTGTGTGGAGGAGGGCATGCGGGTAGGCTCGGGAGGGCCGCCGGGGTGGCCACGCATGTCCGAGCACGAGACCATCGCGATCACGCGAGCGACCGAGGGGGCGGGCGCGCCGGCTGTGCCGGAGTTGGTGATCCCTCGGCAGTTGGGGTCGGTGCGTCTGGTGAGGCAGGTCGGGCAGGGTGGGATGGGGGTGGTGTGGCTGGGGCATGACGAGATGCTCGGCCGTCCGGTGGCGGTGAAGTTTCTGCTGGGGGCGCTGGCGACGGAGAACGATCCGCACTTTGCGACGTTCATCGAGGGGGCGAGGGCGGCGGCGGCGCTCCAGCACCCGGGGTTGACGGCGATCTATCACGCGGATCTTGTGGATCGGTTTCCGTACCTGGTGATGGAGTATGTGGACGGGCCGACGGTGGCGCAGGTTCAACTGAAGATCGGGGCGCTGCCGCTGGAGGCGTCGCTGGCGATCATGGACGCCTCGTGCGAGGCGATCGGGGAGTTGCACGATCGGCAGATCGTGCATCGGGACATCAAGCCGGCGAACGTGATGCTGGCGCCGGACTCGCGGGTGGTGGTGACGGATTTCGGGTTGACGTGTTCGCGGTCGCCGGGGATGTCGGGTGGCGGGGCGGCGGGCGGGGGTGCGGTCGCGGGGACGCCGGCGTATATGCCGCCGGAGATGTTCGAGGGTGCGATCACGCTGAGGGGGGATGTGTACTCGCTGGGAGCGATGCTGTATGAGTTGCTGACGGATGAGGTTCCGTACGACGGCCCGCTGCTGACGATGAGCGAGCGGAAGCGGACGGAGTCGTTGGCGGTGGGGCCGCTGGAATCGAGGGGTGTTCCCGCGGCGCTGGTCGAGGTGATCGAGCGGGCGCTGCACCGGGACGCATTGTACCGGTACAAGTCGTCGCGTCACCTGCAGCGGGCGATTCGAGAGGCGTGCCCGGAGCCGAGGTTGTGGACGGCGGGGGCGATCGGGGACCTTCGCGAGCGGTATCAGGGCGCGCCCGTTGAGGAGGAGGAGGCGCGGCCCGGAGCGGGGGCGGCGTATTACGAGAGCCTGTCCACGCTGGCGAAGAAGAAGCAACGGGTGGAGGAGGAGGGAGACGACACGAGGGGGAGCGTGTGCGCCGTGTGCGGGGGGGAGGGTTCGCACGGGGCAGGTTGCAAGGCCGACGGGCGAAGGGGGGAGGGCGGGACGTTGTCGGGGGCGTCGCCGCGGTGGAGGAAGAACATGTGGACCTCGGCGCACGTGCTGCTGGGGTCGGGGGGCGTGCTGGGGGCGAGCGTGGTGCTCGACGCGGTGCACGGGAGCCTTGGGGTCGAGAGCCGATGGCTGCCGACGGTGCGTGCGTCATCGGACGCGTTCGGGGTGGTGTCGTGGCTTGGGATCCTCGCGGCGTACGTGATGCTGACGAGGCCGGAGCGGAGCGTGGTGGAGGTGGCGGCGCCCTCGCGGTGGGTGCTGCAGGTTGCCTCGCTTGCGGCGCTGGTGGTCGCGGCGGTCTCGTCGCCTCTGGCGTTTCTGGGGAACCCGACGGTTCGAGCGGTGGGGGTGGTGGTGGGGATGCTGGCGGTGGCGGGCGCCTCGCTGCCTGCGGGCTGGCATTCGAGCGTGCTGGCGCGCGCGGGAGGGGATCGCCGGGCGGTGCTGGCGGGGTGGGCGGTAACGGGGATCGCGGGCGTGGTGCTGCTGTGCCTGCCGGCGACGCTGGCGGGGCTGGTGTCGTCGCCACGTGAGGCGGCGGTGCTGACGATGGTGGACGAGGTTTGCCGGTTTCTGTTCGCGGGGGTGCTTGTGGCGGCGGGAGTCACCCTGAGGTCGGTGTTTGGTGCGGGGGGTCGCGAGGCGTGAGGATTGGCGGCACGATGCGAACCGAACGCGAACAAGTCGGGGAACGTAGCCAGAGGATGGCGGCGTGTGTGGCCAAGTGGGGCAGGCGGGCTGAATCCGGCCGGGTGTGGACACGGGACGTGGGGCGGCAAGGATTGAACGTGTGGTATTCTGTGGGAAGCACGATGCGATGCTCGAGGACCAATGGACGGGTCGGGGTTACCTCCCAGCGAGGAGGCGGGTTCACGCTGGTCGAGGTACTGGCGGTGATCTCGATCGTGGCGCTGATGCTGGCGATCATTCTTCCCGCGGTGTCGCATGTTCAGGCGAGGTCGCGCGGGTTCCGGTGCCAGATGTCGATCCGGTCGATCGCGTTCGACTTCGGGATCTTCGCGGACGAGACGCTGCACGGGGACCGCGGGAACGACGCGGAGGAACTGGGGTCGCGGCTGTTCCGGCTGGAGACGTTCCAGGAGAGCCAGTACGGGATCGACGAGTTCTGGCGGTGGGGTGAGGCGAGCACGCACGCGTTTCCGGACAGCACGAAGGCGGATCCGATGCGGTGCTCGTCGGTGCGCGGGGACGTGGTGGTGTGGAAGAACGCGCCGTGTTCGCAGGGCGGAGTGGGGCCGCCGTCGAGCATCTCGTACACGTTCAACGCGAGGCTGCACGTTGGCGAGGTGGTGAAGCCGAATGGGATGTACGGGATCAAGGCGGCGCACCTTGACTCGACGATCCTGACGCAGGGGATGGTCCCGCTGGCGTGGGATGTCGACGGAGCGGCGGCGAACGCGAAGGGGTTCTCGCCGGTGTTCTCGGCGCCGGCGATGGGGTCGAAGGTGGTGTTCTCCAACGACAAGTTCTGGTTCCCCGCGCTACGCCACGCCGGCTCGCTGAACATCGCGTTCGTGGACGGGCACGTGGCGTCGACGAGCGACCCCCTGGACCCGTCGCACGGGTGGCGGTGGGAGTTCCAGGGCGTCAAGTAGTCGTCGATGTCTCTCCGCCTCAAGTTCGCGGCGCTCTTCGCCCTGCTGGGGATGACGCTGGTGGTGAACGCGGCGGTGTCGGCGTGGGCGCTTCGAGCGGTGGAGGCGGAACTGACCCGGCCACTGGCGGAAGCGGAGCCGGTGCTGCGTGCGTTGTCGGCGCTGAAGCGGGCGGTGGGGTCGCAGCACAACCTGATCTCGACGGAGCCGGCGCCGATCGGGCCGGAGGTTGAGGGCGAGGGGGAAGCGGCGTCGGTGTCGGTGCGGCTGGGAGACTCGATGGTGGAGGCGTTCGATCGGCTGGAGGCGCTGGAACTGCACCGGCTGCGTTCGGGGATCAGCACGACGCTGAACGTCCGGCGGCGAGTGGAGGGGGCACAGCGTGACGTGGAGCGGTGGTTTTCGTCGGGGGATGAGGGGGCACGGGCGGAAGCGCAGCACGAGTTGTTTGAGATCCACGAGTTGATCGAGCGGGTGGAGGATCGGATCCTCGACGACGTGCTCCTGGCGAACCGGCACGCGGGGGAGCAGAGGCCGCTGATCCATCGGATCCTGATCTCGAGCGGCGTGTCGGTGGTGATCGCGAGCGTGCTGGGGCTTGGGCTCGTGAGGCGGTGGGTGCTGACGCCGGTGGCGGCGCTGCGGGTGGCGACGGAGCGGATCTCGGGTGGGGACTTCGATCACCGGATCGAGGCGAGGGGGAACGACGAGTTGTCGAGGCTGAGCCGCGAGGTGGACCACATGGCGGCGATGGTGCGGCGCTACCAGGACGAGCGGATCGAGCGGGAGCGTCTGGCGGCGATCGGGGAGATGCTCAGGCGGATCGTTCACAACCTGCGATCCCCGCTGTCGGGGATGCGAGGGCTGGCGGAGTTGACGCGGGCGTCGCTGCCGGAGGGGGATGATCGTCGTGACGCGCAGGACCGGATCATCCGGACGGTCGATCGCGCGGATTCATGGCTGCGGCAGTTGCTGAACGTGACCAAGCCGCTGGAGATCCATCCGAGCGTGGTGGCGGTGGGGGAGTGGCTCGCGGGGGCGGTTGAATCGAGGCGGCCTTCGGCGGAGGCGAAGGGGGTGAGGCTGGAGGCGAGATGGGAACGGGGGCCCGCGGCGGCGCTGTTTGATCCGACGCATCTCGAGCACGCGCTGGCGGCGATCGTGGACAACGCGATCGAAGCATCGCCCGCGGGCGGGGTGGTGCGTGTGACCTCGACGGGAGGGGACCGGAAGTGGGTCCTGCGTGTGGAGGACGAGGGTCCCGGTGCGCCCGTGGAGGTTCGGGAGGAGATGTTCAAGCCCTATGTGACGACGAAGCCGACGGGGACCGGCATCGGACTTGCAATGACATCACAGATCGTGCATGCCCACGGGGGACATGTTCGGTATGAGGAAGGGTCCGGAACCGATGCGGGTCGAGTCGGGGCGGTCATCGTGATCGAGTTGCCGAACTCGGGGGTCGCGCAGGTGGCGGAAACGGGCCAGACAGGAGCGCACGTTGGCGAGAATCCTGGTCATTGAAGACGACGAGACGCTGCGATTCACGATTTCGAAGTCGCTTGGTCAGCAAGGGCACGAGGTCATGGAGGCGGCATCGGTCGCGGCGGCGGAGTCGCACCTTGCGGCCTCGGAGGTGGACCTTGTCCTGACGGATGTGAACCTGGGGAACGAGAGCGGGCTCGGGCTGGTGGAGCGGCTGAGGCGCGAGGGGTACGCGGGCGGGCTGGTGGTGATGACGGGGTACGCGAGCATCGAGAGCGCGGTGCGCGCGATGAAGTCCGGGGCGAATGACTACCTCGAGAAGCCGTTGCGGCTGGAGGAGTTGTCGCTGCTGGTGGATCGGTTGCTGGAGCAGGGGCGGGTAAGGACGCGGCTGAGGTACTACGAGCGTCGCGAGCGGTCGGACGCGCGCGAGATCGTGGGCAAGAGCGAGGTGTGGATGGCGGCGTTGTCGCTGGCGGATCGCCTGGCGACGATCCCGGTGGAAAGGAAGCCCGAGGGCGCGACGGGTGGAGCCATTCCGACGATCCTGATCCTGGGCGAGACGGGGACAGGGAAGGGTGTGCTGGCGCGGCGGATCCATGACAGCGCGTGTGCGAAGGCGGGTGTGAAGGGGGGCGAGTTGCCGCCGCCCTATGTGCACGTGAACTGCTCGGCGCTTCCGCCGACCCTGGTGGAGGCGGAGTTGTTCGGGCACGAGAAGGGGGCGTTCACGGACGCGAAGGGTTCGAGGGAGGGGTACTTCGAGATGGCGGAGGGGGGGACGATCTTCCTCGACGAGATCGCGGAGATGCCGCTGGATCTGCAGGCGAAGTTGCTCACGGTGGTGGAGGAGGGGGTGTATCGACGGGTGGGGAGTTCGCGGGATCGGCACGTGAAAGCACGCCTGATCACGGCGACGAACCAGGACCTCGAGAAGCGGGTGTCGGAGGGCAAGTTCAGGAATGATCTGTACTTCCGTCTGAGCGTGTTTCCGCTGAAGATTCCTCCGCTGCGGGCACGCGGGGAGGACGGGGTGCTGATCGCGGAGGCGATGCTGTCGCGATTCGCGAAGGAGTTTGCGAGGCCGAGGCTCGGGCTCTCGGAGGGGGCGAAGGCGGCGATCCGGTCGCACGGATGGCCCGGGAACACGCGGGAGTTGATCAACGCGGTGCAGCGTGCGGCGATGCTCGGGGATCGCCCGCTGGTGGAGGCGTCGGACCTGGGGCTGGCCGCGGAATCGAGAAAGGCAACGGCGATCTCGGCGGCGGGGGGGCGACAGCCGCTGGTGTTCGACTTCGAGCACGGGGTCCACACGGCGGATGAGGTGGAGAAGGAACTGATCATGCAGGCGCTGCGAAAGACCAATGGGAACGTGTCGCGAGCGGCGCGTCTGATCGGGATGCAGCGGTCGAGTTTTCGGTACCGGATCGAGCGATTTCATCTAGAGGAAGCGGTACGGGAGATCGCGCGCACATGAGGCGGATGTGGGGCATCGCGTGGATCGCGCTCGCGTCGGTGGCGCGTGGCGATGACGTGATTCGGGTGTGGACGGACGCGGTGGGGGATGCGGTGATCCGTCGGACGGACACGGGGAACAACGGGCCGATGGCTCCGGGAGCGGTGCTGCCGGACCTGGTGCGGGCGACGCTTGGGGGGTGGGATCCGTACGCGGCGGTAATCGACCCATACGCGGGTGAGTACATCGAGGGGGCGCACGCGGATTTTTTCCGGCTTGACCTGACGTTCGCGGGGTTGGTGAACCCTCCCGGGACGCTCGGGCTCGCGGGGCAGGCGTTCGATCCGCACCGGTACGGGGTGAGCCCGGTGTACGGGTTCCTGGACATCGACGTGGACGGGAAGAACACCGGTGGGGAGTTGGGGGCGGCGGCGACGCAGCGGTATCTGTACAACGTGGGGCGGTTCGGCGGGCTTCCCAAGGGCTCGATCGGGGAACGGGCGGCGAGGTGGCATTACGATGACGACGGGAACTTCTCGGTCGGGCGGCAGTTCGAGCGGACGGGGGCGGACTTCGCGGTGGTGATGTGCGGGTGCTGGGAGACGACGATCGTCTCGCAGAACGGGAACATGGATGCGAAGTTCGACTCGGGCGAGACGTGGGTGGTTCGCGGGCGGTTCTTCCAGCGTGCGGGGGGGTACACGGCGATCTGCGGGAGTTTCGGGGGGAGTTCGTTCGGGGCGTATGACCCGTGGTGCAACATGCGCTTTGCGCACAACGAGCTCGAGGATCGGACGACGCTCACGCTGGTGTTCCCGCTGAACATGAAGGGGGCATCGCGGCTGACGGGGCAGCCGATCGAGCCGATGGATTTCAACGTGTCGAACCACGTGTCGGTGGCGGAGGCGCTGGCGGACCTGATCGACGCGGCGGGGGGGACGCTCTCGGGGCCGCACCTGGTGCTGGCGGCGGGGTGGAGCGGGCGGGACGAGTGCGAGTTTCTTGACCCGACGACGTACAAGGTGACGGCGCTGTTCGGGACGACGTACACGCAGCCGGAGGGGGCGTTGTATGTGTGGACGGACGTGGGCTTCGCGGAGCGTCAGGGGGACCTGAACTCGGACGGTCAGGTGACGAAGGCGGACCACGCGCTGGTGATCGCGGAGATCGCGATGTGGGACGGGACGATCCGCGACGCGGACGGGGTGGTGAACTCGTCGATCACGATCGTGAACCCCGGGCCCGGGTGGTCGGTGTACGACGTGAACGGAGACGGGAAGATCGACCTGATCGACGCGGCGGCGTGCTGCCGGGCGGACATGGAGGGGGACGGGGACCTCGACATCTTCGACTTCCTGGCGTTCCAGTTGTACTACGTGCTGAAGGACCCGAAGGCGGACTTCGACGAGGACGGGGACTTCGACATCTTCGACTATCTTGCTTACCTCGACGCGTTCGCGACGGGGTGCTGAGCGGCGGGGGGGTCGAGCGAGAGACGTCGGGCGCGGAGGGCGAGGAACATAGGGATCTCGCGTCTGGCGCGGTTCTCTTCCTTGGCGCGTGGGCCGGGTTCGCTGACGCGTGCGCTGGGCCACTCTTCGAGGGCATCGAGGAAGAGGCCTGCATCGGCGAGGGCACGGACGTAGGACTGGATGGGGCGGTGGAAGGTCCAGGTGGTGACGGGCTGGTGGCCGCTGGAGACGGCGCCTGGGTTCATGGTGATGGGGGCCTGGCCGGGGGAGAGGTAGCCATCGATGCGTCGGAACTGGCGGGACTTGTCCTCCCATGCCCAGGAGGACTGGCCCGGCGCGCGGAAGGCGGGATGGAGGATGACGGCGACGAGGCGTCCGCCGGGGCGAAGGGCGGCGGCGATGCCGCGGACGACGGGCTCGATCGGATCGATGTTCATGAGGGCCATGATGCAGGCGGCGGCGTCGAAGGGCGCGTCGCCCTTGAGGAGGGTGGGGAGGTCTCGTGCATCGCCCGAGAGGAATCGAGGGGTGGCGGGGGCGCGGTCGCGTGCGGAGCGTTCGACGGCGGCGCGGATGAGGGAGTCGGAGGCATCGATGCCGAGGGTGTGAACGCCGAGAGCGGCAAGCCTCCGGCAGAGGACGCCCTGTCCGCAGGCGACGTCGAGGAGGCGTTGGCCTGGGGCGGGGTCGAGGAGTCGGAGGGCGCCGGGGAGGATGACATCGCGGTAGTGATCGCTGCGGGTCTCGTCGATGAGGGCGTCGTACCAGGCGGCGACGTTCTCCCAGGAGGTCTCGTGCCGCGGGGCGGGTCGGGGTGGCGGGGCGGGCGGATCCGTGGCGTGGTCTTCGAGCCCCTGGAGAGCCGCGGCGGCGTTGGTGCCGACGATGACGCCGAACCCTCCTGGGGGGGGGCTGACGAAACGGAGGCGTTTGCCGGTGGCGGGGTGGGTGAAGGCGAGGGTGGTGGCGTGGAGGGCGAGGCGGCGGAGGGGATCCTCGGTTGAGCCGTAGGCGCGATCGCCGACGACGGGGTGGTTGTGCTCGGCGAGGTGGACGCGGATCTGGTTTTTGCGACCGGTGTCGAGGCGGAGTCGGAGGAGGGTTCTGGCGTGCCCCGAGGCGAGGACCTCGTAGTGGGTGACGGCGAGCATGGGCTCATCGCCGGCGCGAGGGCCGACGCGAGCGACGGCGTGTGAATCGGGGACGCTGGCGACACGGCCGCGGGCGTTCTCGACGAGGAAGGATCGGATGGTGCCGCGCGCGCGATCGAGGGCGTCATCGTGACCGACGGCGCCCTGGACGACGGCGGTGTAGACGCGTTCGACACGTTTGGTGCGGAACTCTTCCTTGAGGGTGTTGAAGGCGGTCTGGGAGCGTGCGAAGACGAGGAGCCCGGAGGCCTCGCGGTCGAGGCGGTGGATGATCCACGCGCGGGCGCCTCGTCCGCCGGTCTTCCGGGCGTGGTCCTTGACGACATCGAAGACTGTGGGGGGGTTGGCGTGAGAGGGCGAGGCGGTGAGAATGCCCGGGGCCTTGTCGACGACGAGGAGGTCGGCGTCCTCGTGGACGAGGCGGACGCCGCGCCCGATTGTCTTTGAGCCGGATGGGTGGTCGGGCCTGCGTTTCACGACGATCGTGCTCGGACGGCGGCGACGCGTCGAGCGATGATGGAGAGGAGCCAGGGCGCGAAGGCCTCCTTGGCGATGGGGCCTGGGGTGGAGTGCTCGTGGTCGTCGGCGTCGATGACGGTGGCCTCAATGGTGGGGCCGTCCATCGTGCCGAGCGGGTTGGCGACGATCATGTCGATTTTTTTGCGGGCGAGTTTGGCGCGAGCGGAGGCGAGCATCTCGTCCCGGGGTTCGAGTGCGAATCCGACGAGGAGCTGGTCGGGTCGTCGTCGAGCGGAGCAAGCGGCGAGGAGGTCGGGGGTGGCCTCGAAGTCAAGGACCATTCCGGCCTTGGAGCGTCGGCGTTTGCCGGCGAGGTCGGCCGGGGAGACACGGGGGCGATAATCGGCGACGGCGGCGGCCATGACGAGGACATCGCAGGCGAGGAGTTCGCGAAGGAGGAGGGCGGCAAGATCGGCGGTGGTCTGAAACCGATGGACCCTGACACGCGGATCTTGGGGGAGCCTCGGCGTCGGGCCGAGGAGCAGGGTGACCGACCAGCCCAATCTGGCGGCCTCGTCGGCGAGGGCGATGCCGAGCCTTCCCGAGGAGCGGTTGCCGATGAACCGGACGGCGTCGATGGGTTCGTGGGTCGGCCCCGCGGTGATGAGGATGGACTGTGCGGAGGCCACGAGGGGGTCGTGGGTGGAGGGGGACGTGCACGGGCTCTTCAAACGGAGGACCCTCTGGGCCCTCACCGGGCCTGAGGAGAAGTCTAGAAGGACGGACGAGCCCACGCGAGACGGCGGCCCGCTACACTGGACGTTCCACGTCGGCGAGAAGAACCAGGACGCCTAGAGTCCATGTCCCGTCTCCCATGCCTGGGAGCCCGCTCGGAGTCGACAGTACGCATGGCACGATCGCGAAAGAAGCTCGGAGACATCCTCGTCGGGTGGGGCGTGGTCACGCAGGAGCAGGTCGAGCAGGGCGTGAAGATGGCCAAGGGGTCGGGGAAGCGCCTCGGTGACACGCTGGTGGAGATGGGGGCGGCGAAGGAAGAGCAGGTCGCGAAGGGGCTGGCGAACCAGTTCGGGATCGAGTACGTGGACCTCGGTGCGCAGGGCGTGGCGAGCCAGATCGACCTGAAGGCGATCCCGGAGGAACTGGTCAAGAAGCACCTGATCCTTCCGCTGGAGCGGAAGAACGGTCGGTTGAAACTGATCATCCACGATCCGATGGACCTGGAACTGCAGGACATGCTGCGGTTCCGGCTGAACCTGGAGATCGAGCCTCGGCTGGCGCCGCGGTCGCAGATCAAGAAGTTCATCGAGAACGCGATGGGAGGAAGCGCCGGCCCGAAGCTTGTGGCGCCGGACCAGTCGCTGGTGACCGAGTCGATCGACCGGACGATCGATCGGTCGGTGGACCGGTCGATGGACAAGTCGATCGACGTGACCTCGGAGGATGCGCCGATCGTCCGGCTGGTGAGCCGGATCATCATCGAGGCGGTGGGGATGCGGGCGTCGGATATCCACATCGAACCGATGGCGGACCGTGTGAGGCTGCGGTATCGGATCGACGGGGTGTGCATCGAGCGGGACAACCTTCCCAAGCGGATGCAGAACTCGCTGCTCTCGCGGGTGAAGTTGATGGCGGGGATGAACATCGCGGAGAGGCGGACGCCGCAGGACGGCCGCATCAAGCACGAGGTGAACGGGCAGGACATCGACTTCCGCGTGTCGGCGTGCCCGGCGTACCACGGGGAATCGGTGGTGCTTCGTATCCTCAGGCCGGATTCGGTTCGGATCGGCCTGGTGAACCTTGGCTTCGAGGCGGACAACCTGACGGTGTTCAACCGGATCATCCGGAGGCCGAACGGGATTTTCCTGGTGACGGGCCCGACGGGCTCGGGGAAGACGACGACGCTGTATTCGGCGCTGGACGTGCTGAACCGTCCGGACAAGAAGATCATCACGGCGGAGGACCCTGTCGAGTACAACTTTGTGGGGATCAACCAGTGCCAGGTGAGGGAGAAGATCGGGCTGACGTTTTCGGCGATCCTGAGGTCGATGCTCCGGCAGGCGCCGAACATCATCCTGGTGGGTGAGATCCGAGACAAGGAAGTGGCGGAGATCGCGATCCAGGCCGCGTTGACGGGCCACCTGGTGTTCTCGACGCTGCACACGAACGACGCGCCGTCGGCGATGACCCGTCTGATCGACATGGGGGTCAAGCCGTTCCTGGTGGCGTCGTCGATCCAGGCGATCATGGCGCAGCGGCTGATCCGGATCCTGTGCAAGGAGTGCAAGGTGCCGGACCCGGACCCGGACCCGAAGTATCTGCACCTGACGGGGATCACGCGTGCGGAGGCGGAGGGACGGGTGCACAAGGCGGTGGGGTGCCCGAGCTGCGCCGGGACGGGGTACCGTGGTCGGAAGGCGATCTTCGAGATGCTGCAGTTGAACTCCGAGATCCGGGAGTTGGCGTTCAAGCGGGCGCCGATCTCGGATCTTCGTCGAGCGGCGCTGGCGACGGGGATGCGTCCGCTGGTGGGGGACGGGAAGTTGAAGATCCTCCGCGGCGATACGACGCCTGCGGAGGTCGCCGCGCACAGCCAGGTTGACACGGGCGCCAGGAAGTAATCGCGAGGAACCTCTATGTCCACGATGCAAATCGATCGACTGCTCGACACCGTGGTGAAGCTGGGGGCAAGCGACCTCCACCTCACGGTGGGTCGCCAGCCCACCATCCGCCTGCACGGGCACCTCCAGAACCTGAAGACGAAGGTCCTGGATTCGGACGACATGGTGACGCTGATGAAGGCGATCACGCAGGAGCGGAACCAGCAGGAACTGCAGGAAGAGGGCGGGAGCGACTTCGGGTTCGCCTACGGGGACGCGGCCCGATTCCGCGTGTCGATCTTCCGGCAGAAGGGGGACCTGTCGATCGTGTGCCGGCAGATCCCGAACCGGCTGCTGACGTTCGAGCAGATCGGTCTTCCGGAGATGTGCAAGGAGTTGATCCGGCGTCCCCGCGGGCTGTTCCTTGTGACGGGCCCGACGGGCTCGGGGAAGACGACGTCGCTGGCGACGATGATCGACTACATCAACCAGTCGATGGACCGGCACATCGTGACGATGGAAGACCCGATCGAGTATTACCACAAGCACAAGAAATCGATCGTCAACCAGCGCGAGGTTGGGAACGACGTGCCGAGTTTCTCGGAAGCCCTTCGCCGCGTGCTTCGTTCGGACCCGGACGTGATCCTGGTGGGCGAGATGCGAGACCTGGAGACGATCGAGGCGGCGATCCGTGCCGCGGAGACGGGCCACCTGGTGTTCGCGACGCTGCACACGACGGGGGCGGCCAAGACGATCGACCGAATCGTGGATGCCTTCCCGGTCACCCAACAGAACCAGATCCGAGTCCAGTTGTCAACGGCGCTGATCTGCGTGCTCAGCCAGGTGCTCCTCAGCCGGGTGGATGTTCAGGGGATGGTCGCGGCGTACGAGTTCCTGGTCGTGACGCCTGCCATCTCGAACCTGATCCGTGAGAACAAGACGTTCCGGATCGATTCGGCGATCCAGACGGGGAAGAAGTTCGGGATGCAGTTGCTGGACGACCACCTGTGGTCGCTGTATTCGCGCGGGATGATCTCGGCGGAAGAGATGATTGACAAGAGCAAGAATCCAGCTGACCTGACAGACAAGGTGCACCGGATTGGTCGTACCGTGGGTCGTCTGGAGTGGGATGAGGACGTGAACGCGGAGACTTGATCGCATCCGGGGGATTTTTCGGAGCAAGTTTCCTGGTGTCTCGTCCAATTACTGGGCTCAAATGTCTTTGAGTCACTTGAACCGTGGCGAAACTATGGTCGAATAGGCCGGAGTCGGGCGTTGTACGCCCAGAGGTATCGAGATGCCGCCAGTGGATCCAGTAGAACTGAAGGGCCGGAAACTTGGCCGCGTGCTGACCAAGCTGGGCGTGGTGACGCGCGAGCAGGTCCACGAGGCGTTGTCGATCCAGAAGACGCGGAAGGTCCCGATCGGGAAGTTGATGGTGGAGTTGGGGTATTGCACAGACCGGGACGTGTCGGCGGCGTTGGCGGGCCAGGCGGGGATGGCGTACATCGACCTGACGAACGTGGAGTTGCCCGACGCGGTGCGGGAGTCGGTGCCGGCGGAGAACGTGCACGCGTACCAGGTGGTCCCGATCGAGTACAACCCGACGAGCAAGCGTCTGAAGATCGCGATGAAGAGCCCGGACAACTTCCGGGCGGTGGATGATCTACGGCTGCTGATGGGGTTCAACGTGGACGCGGTGGTGGCGGACGAGGGGGCGATCAACGCGCTGATCAAGAAGTATTACTCGAAGCAGGAGAGCGTGGTCGACGTTGTGCAGTCGCTGGCTCAGGACAAGAAGTTCGAGGGGCTCGTCAACCGAGGGGAGTCGATCGACCTCGACGCGGTGATGGAGGCGGCGTCGGACAACCAGGTGGTGAAGTTGCTGAACCTGGTGCTCCTGCAGGCGATCCGTGACCGGGCGTCGGACATCCACTTCGAGCCGTTCGAGACCGAGTTCAAGATGCGGTACCGGATCGACGGGGTGTTGTACGAGATGGTTCCGCCGCCGAAGCATCTCGGGCCTGCGATCACGAGCCGGATCAAGGTGATGGCGAACCTGGACATCGCGGAGCGTCGGCTGCCACAGGATGGACGGATCGAGTTGACGGTGGGCGGGAACCCGGTGGACCTGCGGATCGCGGTGCTTCCGACGATGTGGGGGGAGAGCGTGGTGATGCGTGTGCTTGACCGGTCGAACGTGGAGTTGTCGATCGACCGGATCGGGATGCGGGAGCAGGACCTCAACGAGTTCCGGGCGTTGATCCGGAAGCCGAACGGGATCGTGATCGTGACGGGGCCGACGGGCTCGGGGAAGACGACGACGCTGTACGCGGCGTTGGCGGAGTTGAACGACACGGAGACGAAGATCCTGACGGCGGAGGATCCGGTCGAGTACGACATCGACGGGCTGTGCCAGTGCCAGATGAACGAGGAGGTCGGGCTGACGTTCGCGGCGGCGCTGAGGAGTTTCCTTCGTCAGGACCCGGACATCATCCTGGTGGGGGAGATCCGCGACCTGGAGACGGCGCAGATCGCGGTCCAGGCCTCGCTGACGGGGCACCTGGTGCTGAGCACGCTGCACACGAACGACGCGCCGAGTTCGATCATCCGGTTGCTGGACCTCGGGATGGAGGCGTTCCTGCTGACGGCGACGATCGAGGGGATCGTGGCGCAGCGGCTGGTTCGGACGATCTGCCTGAAGTGCAAGGAGGAGTACACGCCGTCGCAGGAGGAGTTGATGGAGTTGGCGTTGACGCCGGAGATGGTGAAGGGGAAGCGGTTCCATCGGGGTCGGGGGTGCGACAACTGCCACGGGTCGGGGTATCGGGGGCGGATGGCGTTGTTCGAGATCCTGCACATGGACGACGATGTCCGGGACATGGTGATGCGTGAGGCGACGACGTCGGTGATCAAGAACCATGCGAGGAAGCGTGGGATGCGGACGCTTCGTGAGACGGGGCTGGCGGCGATCTACGAGGGGCAGACGACGATCGATGAGGTGATCCGAGAGACGCAGATCGAGGAACTGTGACCGACGGGGGCCGCGGCCCCCACGGGGAGAACGACCGATGGGCACGTTTGCGTACGAGGCGCTGAACGCGGCGGGGAAGCCCCAGAAGGGGACGATCGACGCGAACACGAGCGACGAGGCGATCCTTCGGATCAAGTCGCAGGGGCTGTTCCCGACGTCGATCCGAGAGCAGAAGGTGAAGAAGTCGTCGGTGGCGGGGGAGGTGGCCGCGCCGAAGAAGAAGAAGCGAGGGATGTCGCTGGGGCGGGTGAAGGCGAAGCAGTTGACGGCGTTCACGCGGCAGTTGTCAACGCTGCAGGACGCGGGTCTTCCGCTGCTGCGGTCGCTGCAGATCCTGGAGGGTCAGGCGCGGCCCGGGGTGCTGAAGAACGTTCTGCTGGACGTGTGCGAGGAGGTGGAGGGCGGGGCGTCGCTGTCGGACGCGATGTCGAAGAACCCGAGGGCGTTCGACCGGCTCTACGTGAAGATGGTGAACGCGGGTGAGATCGGCGGCGTGCTGGACATCATCCTTCAGCGGCTGGCGGACTTCATGGAGAAGGCGCAGCGGCTTCGGCGGAAGATCATCGGGGCGATGGTGTATCCGGCGGTGGTGGTGATCGTCGCGTTGCTGATCCTGACGGGGATCATGTGGTTCATCATCCCGCAGTTCGAGACGATCTTCCGGGACTTCGAGGTGGAACTCCCCGCGCTGACGGTGTGGCTGACATCGACGAGCCGGTGGGTGGCGGGGAGCCGCCCGGGGCAGGAGTTGCCCGGCGCGGTGTGGATCCTGCTGGCGATCCCGCTGTTCTTCGTGAGCATCAAGCTGATGAGGAAGGCGGGCCCCGGGAAGGCGCTGACGGACATCCTGATGCTGTACTCGCCGGTGTTCGGGAAACTGATCCGGAAGACGACGATCGCGCGGTTCACGCGGACGCTCGGCACGCTGGTGTCGGCGGGCGTGCCGATCCTCGAGGCGATCCTGATCACGCGGGACACGTCGGGGAACTATGTGTTCGAGAAGGCGCTGACGAAGGTCCACGACTCGATCCGTGAGGGCGAGAGTTTCGCGGCCCCGCTGCGGGAGAGCAAGACGTGCGACGCGATCGTGGTGAACATGATCGACGTGGGGGAGGAGACGGGCGACCTGGACACGATGCTGCTGAAGATCGCGGACAACTACGACGAGGAGGTCGACGTGGCGGTCGCGTCCCTCGTCTCGCTGCTGGAGCCGATCATGGTGCTGATGATCGGCGGGATCGTCGGGACGATCGTCGTCGCGATGTTCCTGCCGATGGTGGCGATGATCGAGTCGCTCCAGGGCGGCGGGCTGTGATGGAGGCTCCCATGCCGCGTCGCGGGTTCACGCTGGTCGAAGTCCTGGTGACGGTGATGGTGGTGTTCCTGCTGGTGGGGCTGCTCATCGCGGGGCTCTCGCTGGCGGGCCAGGGGAGCCGTCGGGCGGCGGAGGAGCAGGGGGTGTCGTCGCTGGACTTGGCGGTTCAGCAGTTCCGGAGCGACCACGGGTTCCTGCCCCCGCTGGTGCGTGACGACGTCCCGGTGGTGGGGTCGAACGTGGCGGTGTACTCGTTCTCGCCGTCGCAGGCGAACGCGACAGACCGGGACTATCTTCGAGGCGGGGGGATCGACCCGGACACGTCGCCCGGGGATCGGCGGTACAGCACGCGGTCGCTGGCGATCTATCTGCTGGGGAGCCTGACGTCGGACGTGGATCACGTGGACGGGCCCGGGTATGCCGGGCCGCAGTCGGACGGGTCGTTCCGGCGTTCGGGGAAGCGGCTGACGGACCCGCTGGTGGACGTGTCGGGGTCGGCCTTCAAGGTGTTGAACGAGGACCCGCAGGCGGGGCTGGTGGAGTTGCAGGATCGTCGTGGGGTTTCGTACCGGTATTACCGGTGGCTGCGCGGCGTGCCCGGGCAGGTGAGCGACGTGGTGGCGAAGGTGGAGGAGACGAACGTCCCGGACCTGGTGGGGGATGCGAGGGAGGATGCGAACCTGAGGCACGCGGATTATGCGATCGTTGCGGCGGGCGCGAACCGGGTCTTCGGGGACCTGGGGACGGAGGGAGCGGACTACATCAAGCAGGAACTCGGGTTGTCGCTGAGCAAGCCCGACGAGCTCGCGAAGCAGCGGGCGCGCGGGGACAACGTCGTGAGGAGCGGGCGATGAAACGACGCGCGTTCTCGCTGATGGAACTGCTGGTGGTGATCGCGATCTTCGTGCTGCTGCTGGCGATCGGGGTGCCGGCGTTCACGGCCATCGCGTACAACTCGGAGCGGGCGACGTCGGAGAACATGCTCCGGGCGGGTCTGGGTGGGGCGCGAGACGCGGCGTTGCTGACGGGCCGGGACACGGCGGCGGTGTTCTTCTTCGAGCCCGGCGGGCGGACGAGCATCGTGACGTGCGTGCGAGCGGGGGTGATCAACGACGCGGACCCTGGGGCGATGATCGGCGAGCCGGTGTGGCGGGAGGTGTTCGTTCCGATCCCGACGTCGCCGCCGGTGAACCTGCCGAAGTTCTGGGCGGTCCGCGGGTATGCGAGCGAGGGGATGATCGACGGGCGGTGGTACGAGCGGACGTACAACACGGGTGCGCTGCGGAACCAGGGGAACTGGGTGCTGCCGGAGACGGGGTTCTTCGCGTGGGATGAGGCGGTCGTGGCCAACGCGGCGCAGTTGGCGCTGGACGGGCAGGATCGCCAGACGTTCATGATCCGGTTCGAGGGAGGGACGGGGCAACTTGCGGTGGGCAAGACGGACGCGGTGCTCGTCGCGGCGCCGAGCCCGGCGATGAACTTCCGGACGCAGATCCCGCACTTCGCGGCGCACCGGGCGGATCGGGAGGTTGACCTCGCGCGGTTCGCGGTGCGGGTGCTCCAGGCGGACACGTCGGGGGGTTCGGGGCTGACGCTGGCGCAGCGGCAGGATCTGCTGGGTGATCGTTCGAGCGACACGGTGCTGGCGAAGGCGGTCTCCCAGGTGGCGCTGGCGAACGAGCGTCGGATGGCGCGGGAGATCGGGGTGACGCTGGACCGGTCGACGGACTGCGTGTACGAGGGCATGCCGACGACGGGGCTGTGGGAACCGAAGTTCGTGTCGGGGCTGGACCCCAACGACGTGAACGAGTGGATGGAGATGAGGTACACACCCCCTGGCGGGACGGAGGCGTTGCTGTCGGACGTGAGGCACTTCATCATCAACCGGTACCCGGGCTCGCCGCAGGAAGTGTCGTCGCTTGCGGGGGTGTCGCCATGAGGGCTCGTCGAACGATCGCGGCGTTCTCGCTGATCGAGGTGCTCATCGCGGTGGTGATCCTGGCGCTCGGGCTGCTGGGGGTGGGGGCGGTGATCCCGGTGATCATCCGGGCGCAGCGCGAGGCGTCGTCGTCGACCCTCGCGGTCGTGGTGCTTCAGGACGCGGAGTCGGCGTTCCGGGCCAGGCGGGATCTCGTTCGTCTGCGGCATCGTCTGAACCCGAACGAGGAGAGCGGGCTGGGCGTCCTGGTGCTCGATGACAACTGGTCGCCGACGGGCCGATGGCAGGCCTGGGCGAACAACCGTGTGGACCTCGAGACGGGGGACTGCTGGCTGGAGGGCAACGGTGGCGCGGACGTCGACCCGGTGTACCTGAAGACGAAGGATCGGCTGTGGCCGACGGCGGGCGCGCCGACGCCTCGGCTGGTGTGGGACGTGATCCTGAGGCGATCGAGGCCGAACGATCCCGACCCGAAGGGGACGCCGCCGCAGCAGGGGATCACGGACGCGGGCTACGTTCAGGTCGCGGTGTTCGTGAGGCGAGTGGACCCGAATATCCGTGTGCCCGGGAACCTCACGCTCGCACGGGTGCTGACGGATCCTCTGGTGGCGCCCGGGCAGCGGCGAGCGGCGGTGGGTGCGGATCCGCAGGGGTATCCGACGTTCAACGGGCTCAACGGGAGCGGGCAGCGGCGTTACGCGATGCCGCGGGTGACGAGCGTGGAGTTCGATCCCACGAAGCGAGACCGGCTGGAGATCACGGGGACGGCGGAGGACCTTGCGGTCGTCGCGCAGGTGGGGCAGAAGCTGGTGGACAACCTCGGGAACGTGTACACGGTGACGGCGAAGGACCCCGTGGACGCGGCGGTGGTGCGGATCTCTCCGGAGGTTCCGGCCTGGGTCCCGGACCCGGCCAACTCAAGGACGACGGTGCAGATGCGGTTGGACCAGGTGGCGTTTACGGCCCAGGTCCCTGCGGGTGTGGCGGTGTTCGAGTTGACGGTGACGGATTGAGGCGAGCCATGAAGCAACGAACCAGATCGCTCGCGTTCACGCTGCTGGAGATGCTCGTCGCGGTGGCCGCGGTGTCGCTCGTCGCGGTCGGGCTGGCGGCGATCTTCGAATCGGCTGGGCGGACGGTGACGGGCGGCCGACGGGTGAGCACCTTCCAGGCGTACGCGGCGCTCGTGGAGCGTCAGATGCGAGAGGACTTTGCGTCGATGACGCGAGAAGGGGTCCTGCTCATCCGGAACGAGCTGGCGAACAACGGGGTGAGCGTTGACCTGTACGACGGGGATCCGAGCGCGAGGCCGCGGCGGGTGGACGAGTTGCTGTTCTTCCGGACGGGGGATTTCTCAACGGCGCGCGAGCCGATCTACCCGGGGTTCGTCGCGAGGGCGCACGCGGCGCGGGTGTATTACGGTCACGGGCGGCAGCGGTTCGACACCGGTGGGGTGAACTCGGTGTATGCGCGGCCCACGCCGAGCGATCGCAACGACAACGAGCCGAACGGTCGGCTGGGGTTCCCCGCGGCGGGCAACCCGAACCGCTACGCGGTGGACTGGACGTTGCTCCGGCAGGCGACGCTGCTGACGCCGCCCCGGACGGCAGCGTTCACGATCCCGAACCCGATGCCGCCGCTGCTGGCGTTGCAGCCGCTGGCGGATCACGACGTGCAGGTGTCGCTGCAGCCCGCGTCGTCGAGCGTGTTCCTGTCGGTGTCGGCGCTGGCGCCGTGCTCGTTCAACGCGGGGCAGGCGATCCGTGGGAGCGAGGGAAGGCCGCAGAGCGCGTCGGGGATCATCGATCTCGCTACGACGGACCTGGCGGAGATCCGGACGCTGATCACGACGGGGGTGAGCGCGGAGAGCCGGATGAACGACAACGGGACGCCCGGGGACCCGTCGGACGACTTCCCGGAGGTTCTGTACCTGGCCCCGACGCAGTTGAACTGCCAGAAACTCTCGACGCTGGACACCAACAAGTTCAGCAACGCGCTGCCGATCGTTCAGTCGTGGATGCTGGACCTTCTGCCGGCCAGGTCGCAGGAGATTTTCTGGACGGGGGGGTGGGGGACGCCACCCAACGGGAGTTTCAGCGCGTCGGTCCTGCCGCACGTTCAGCGGTCGCGAGTGAGGTATGAGCCGGCGGCGCCGGACTATCTGGGCGTGATGATGCAGGGGAGTTACACGGATCTGGAGCGGGTGTATCGGCGGGCGGACCAGGCGATGCTGGCGGCCTCGAACCTCGTGCCGCACTGCACGGAGTTCATCGTGGAGTGGACGTTCGGGAACACGGATCCCGGGAACGGGGGCGAGGTGATCTGGCACGGGATGCGTCGGCTGGTGAACAACCAGCCGGTGGCGGATCGGTATGAGCCGGACACGCCGTATTCGATTTTGGACCCGGTGCTCAAGACGGTTCGCTATCGCGAGCCGGACGGGACGCCTGGGGGGAAGATGGTGCAGTACGTGGTGACGGAGGACCTGATCCACGGCCCGACGAACATCCCGAACACGCCCGATGCGGTGACGTCGTTCTTCGGGTACACGGATCCGACGTTTGTTCCCAAGGACGGCGCGCCCGGGCTCGCGTGGGCATGGCCGACGATGGTTCGGGTGACGATGACGCTGGCGGATCCGAAGTCTCCCGGGAGCCAGGAGACGTTCCAGTTCGTGTTCGAGACCCCGGGCACGCCAGAGCCCTGACCGGGGCGAGGAGTCGGCGATGAAGATCAAGGGATGGTCGCGCGGCCTTCGCATGGTGGCGGCGGCGTCTCGGCGTCGCGGGTCGGTGATGGTGATGATCCTCGGGGCGCTGGCGATGCTGGCGGTGATCGTCGTCGCGTATCACGCGATCGGGCGATCGGACAGCCAGCGGAGCGCGGCGGTGACGGGGGCGCACCGTGTGGAGGAGCAGGTTGCTCGCGTGTCGGACTATTTCGCGGAAGTGCTCGCGCGCGACGTGTTCGCGACGTACACGGAGGGGCTGGACCCGGCGAACAACCTTCCGATCCTGATGCGGGAGACGTGGGACTATCCATCGACGGACTTCCGGGCGAGGTCGGTCTCGAACAACGCGCCGAGTTTCAACCCGTTCATCCGGTTCGATCCGGCGGGGACGTATGACACGCGGAGCCCGACGGGCGGGGTGGACCTGCGGATCCCGTCGGATCCGTTCCTGGCCTCGACGGAGCCGGTGTGGCTCGATCCCCAGCCGGGGGCGACGCCCGAGGACATCCGGGACAACTCTCTCGACTGGTTGCACATCACGAACGCGGCGCCGGACGGGCGGTTCGTGAACCTGTTCAACCTGCGGAACAACTTCGATTCGAGATCGGGGTTCGGCGCGGGAGAGATGAGTTCGAACCTGACGCTCTACGACGCGAACGGGCTCCCGTACGCGGCGAACGGGAATCAGACGCTCCCGTGGGGGGCGTCGGCGGACCTGAACGTGCCGGCGCACTGGACGATGTACCAGCGGCGTTCGCTGCGTCCGCTGAACGACCCGGGGCGGAGTTGGGCGGCGCCGGAGTTCCGCCGGTATCAGTGGGCGGACGCGGACGGGGACGGCCTCGCGGACTCGAGGTGGTTTGAACTGGTGGACGCGAGCGACCCGAGGAACATCCGCTCGCTGCTGCCCGACGACGGGCGGTTCAGGTACTTCGTGGCCGCGCGGATCGTGGACCTTTCGGGGCTGGTGAACGTGAACACGGCGACGGACTTCACGTTCCCGCCGTACGACGGGCAGTCGAGGACGCTGGTCCCGCCGGGGCTTCACCCGAGCGAGGTCGACCTCCGTCGTCTGCTGACGATGAGCGACACGATCGAGGGTCTGGACCAGGCGTACGAGTTCCTGACGCAGCCGATGGCGAACAACGCGGAGAACTACTCGGGGTATGACCCGACGGCGGCGCGGGACGTCGGGAACGCGGCGTACAACGGGCTGCGGCGAGCGATCACGGACGGGGGGGTTCCACCTCCCTTGCCGGGTCTGACGGGGTTCTGGCGGTTCACGAGCGACGGGCGGGCGATGTACTACCGGACGTTCGCGGGGTTCGGCCCGGAGGCGTCGCAATCGAGGGTGGGCTCGCCCATGGGGCTGGAAGATGAACTGGAACTTCGCGCCCGCAGGGGGATCAACAACCCGGACGTTCACAGCCGGCTGGAGTCGTCGGTGGAAGGGCGTGATGCCTCTCGGGTGAGGTATGGCCCGCTGCGGAGCCCGAGGTCGCTGGCGGTCGAGATGGGCCGGGACGACGACGACGGTCCGCAGTTCCTGGGCAACGGGTTCGCGGATCCTGAGGCGCTGACACGGCTGGCGGTGGATGTTCGATCGCGGCTGACGACGATCAGCGGGGCGAGGCCGCTGACGCCCCGACGGATTGTGTATCCGTCGGCGGGGGACCTCCGGTCGTACGCGAACCTGCTGAACCCGACGCGGGAGTTGCGGCGGAACGTCCTGAAGATGATCCAGGACGCGGCGGATGATGACTCGAACACGGCGGGCCTCCCGGACGCGGACCCGCTCTTCCAGTTCTACATCGACGCGCTGGCGCCGTTCCTTGGCGAGGCGAACGCGTGGACGGACGAGCGGATGTTCACGCTCGCGTATGGGTATGAGCGCTTCCCGGACTATTCCTCCGACCCTCCCAAGGAGCTCAAGAGCCCGGAACTCGCGGTTCGGATGGCGGCGACGGCGACGGCGAACCAGATCGACCTGTTCGATTTCGACCGGGCGTCGGGCACGCCGGGGTCGATCTCGCTGACGCAGAAGAAATCGCTGGAGCGTCACGAGCCAACGGCGATGACGCTGCTGCTCGATCCGAACTATCGGGCGCAGGTGGCGTCGGACACGTTGCGGTACCCGTGGTGGACGGCGCAGGGCCGTCGGCTGGACGTGGGTGACGCGAGGCTGGACGCGACTCGGGCATCGAATCTTCCGCGGGCGATCAACGTGTTCGGGGTGGAGGCTCAGCCCTTCCTGACGGAGGTCGTGGTCTTCACGATGCACACGGACGCGCCGGCCTCGACGGGCAAGGCGGACGAGTTCACGGGTGATCCGACGGGGAACGAGCCGTTCGTGACGATCGACGGGACGGTGAACTCCGGGAACCCGGACTTCATGCTTCAGGTGATCGGGTTCCAGATCACGAACCCGTTCGACGCGGAGATCGCGTTGACGAGCGACACGGCGGCGGCGAACCCGATCGTCTCGCTGTACTACGTGGAGTTCGGCGGGCGGTTCTACCGGTTGCAATCGCAGGACATGGTGTCGGGCGGGCGGTCGGGCGTGACGCTCAAGCCGCGCGAGTCTCGGGTGTTCTTCGCGATGAGCCAGGACCCTGCGGAGGTGGTCACGCGGTGGAACGCGGTGCGGACGGGCGGATCCCCGCTGTACACGATCGATGACGTTCGGCAGTGGATCGGCCGGCAGTTGACGGTGTCGCTGATGAGTTCCGATCCGCCGGTGACGTCCGAGCCGGTGTGGATCCGGCAGTTCGACCCCCTCACGGGCGTGGACGCGAGGAAGGATCCGACGGGCGAACCGGTGGACGGGGTGTACACGTTCCTTCACACGGACGCGGCGCAGAACCGGACGGTTCGGCTGTGGCGTCGGATGCTGCCGACGGGGGAGACGGAGACATCGAACCGTCTGGAGAACGACCTGCTCGCGGACCGGATGCGAGATCCGACGGCGGTGGGGAGCCCCCCGATCCTCGAGCGCAAGATGCCCAACGGGGACAACGACATCAGCGGGCTGCAGGCCCAGCCCGAGGGGACGTTCCCCAACAGCGGGATCTCGGTGGTGACGTGGTCGAGCATCCGTCGGCCGAACTCGCCCGGGGTGTCGGCGGTGGACGAGGACGCCTATCAGCCGTGGTGCGTGGAAGCGAGGTTCGGGACGAACCGGAACTCGTCGCGGACGTTCCCGACGCCGCCCAAGACGCCGGGGTCGATGAACACGGGTGATTTCTTCGACGACGAGAACGGGTTCCAGGAAGTGCGTCGGATGACGTCATATACGCCGGAACTCTGCTCGACGATCGTGCAGCATCCGAAGGAGAAGACGGGGAACGCGATCGGTCAGAACCGGACGCTGCGGTCGTTCGCGTCGATCCAGGTGGAGGGCACGCCGCACAACTGGGAGTACACGTCCATCGGCCCGGACGGGCTGTTCAAGACGGGCGACGACGAGTCGATCTTCCGAGCGCCGCACCTACTCGCGCAGTTGGCGGTGGGCCCGGTGCAGGACCCGCTCTCGACGTTCACGTATCCGGGCGAGCAGCCGGTGGACGCGCAGTGGATGACGCTCTCGGAAGCGCTGGCGATCGCGATGGACTACGACACGCCGGCGGTGGACGACCCGACGTGGGGGATGTATGCCAACCTGGGGCACGAGCAGCCGACGGGGTTCCAGCCCTCCAAGGCGCGGGTGGATCGTGGTCGGCTGGTGCTCGACGCGTACGAGCCGTTCCTGGAGCGTGGTGCCGTGGGGTCCGGGTTCGATCCGGCGGTGGACGTGAGGCGCGGGCTGGGGATCCCGCTGGCGCTGAACGTGCTCGAACTGGCGAGGGTGATCGACGACGGGCTGGGGACGATCTCCTCGCCGACGTACGGGGTGATCAATATCAACACGGCCCCGCTGGCCGTGCTGCGCACGATCCCGATGCTCAGCCCGATGGGGGACGTGTTCGCGCCACTGCGGCCCGGCTCGTCGAGCAACTGGTGGGGGCAGTCGGCGCCGGGGATGCACGACAACCACGCGGATGTGGCGGCGACGCTGCTGGCCTACCGCGACAAGATCCCCGTGCAGGATCGGATCCAGCAGGTGATCTCGTACGCGGATTCGTTCGCGACACCGGACAACCCGACAGACGACGACGGACGTTCGTTGCGGACGAGCCAGCCCGCGGTGAGGGAGGCGCTGGGGTTCAGATCGATCGCGGAGATCATGAACCTCATCGATCGCTCGGGGTCGCTCCCGGCGAACGCGGTGATCGACCAGTTGGGGCGCGATTCGGCCGAGATCGGGATCCCCGGGGTCGAGTTCACGCTGAGGTATTCGTCGACAGGCGTGCCGGACACGGACTCGATCACGGACGACCACGACGAGAAGCTGGCGATCGCGGGCGGGGCGCTGGGTTCGATCTCGGTGAGGTCGGACCTGTATTGCGTCTGCTTCATCGTGCATGGCTACCAGCGGTCGGACGTGGAGGGGCTCGGGCCCAACGATCCGCTCGTGCCCACGATCGCGAGGCGGTATGTGATGGTGGTGGACCGTTCGAACGTGGTTCGCCGCGGGGACAAGCCCCGGATCCTTCTCTTCCGTGAAGTCCCGATGTAGGCCGCTACACTTCGGGCGTGCGGCAGGGTGTAGCTCAGCTTGGTAGAGCGCCTGGTTTGGGTCCAGGAGGCCGCTGGTTCAAATCCAGTCACCCTGATTGGCCGACGTGACCGCCGATGCGCCTCGCCCTCGAACAGCCGACCTGGCTCTGGCTGCTGGCCCTCGCGTTGCCTTCGTTTGTTCTGGCGGCGGCGTGGCTGGGGGGGATGAGCCCGGCGCGTCGCGTGACGGTAGGGCTTGCGCGGCTGGCGCTGCTGGCGACGCTCGCGCTGGCCCTGGCGGGGGCGTCGTCGGTGAGGCCGATCGACGAGGTCACGACGGTGGTGCTGGTGGATGCTTCGGACTCCGCACGCCGGGCGATGCCCATGCTCGGGGGCGAGCCCGCGGGCCTGGGGGATCGGGTCCGTGGGTTCATCGCGCGGGGGTCATCGCAGCGCCGGCCCGAGGATCGGCTGGGGATCGTGTCGTTTGCCGCCTCGCCCGTGGTCGTAGCGCCGCCCGGGCTGGGCGACCCGAGCGATCGAGAACTGGATGTCACGCCTTCGGATGGGACGGACCTGGCCGCGGCGATCCGGCTGGGCGGAGCGCTACTGGCGGGCGCGCCATCGGGGCGGCTGGTGGTGGTGAGCGACGGGGTGGAGACCAATGGTGATGCGCTCCGGGCGGCGCGCGACCTTGCGGCGCGGGCCCGCATCCCCATCGACGTGGTGCCGCTGCGATACGACCTTCGCCCCGAAGTGATGGTCGAGTCGATCGACGTGCCCCCGACGAGCCGGGACCGGACGTCCATCCGCGTCACGCTGCGAACGACGGACGCCATCCGGGGCACGCTTCGGGTCTCGCTGGGGTCGGAGGGGATCGATCTCTCCCCGGGCGTGGCGGGGGACGGCTTGCGCCTGGATCTTCCCGCGGGACGGCACGTGGTCGCGGCCGTCGCGGACCTGCCGCCCGGTCGGGTGCATCGGTTCGTCGCGACCTTCGAGCCCGAGCCCGGAACGGACACCCTGGCGGGGAACAACCTGGCCGAGGGCGTGACGCTCACGCCCGGGGGCGGGTCGATCCTGCTGGTGGACGGGGTCTCGGGGGCGGATGCGAGCGCGCCAGAGGCGGTGCTCTACCGGACGCTGCGCGGATCGGGGCTGAACGTGAGGATGACGGCACCGGGAGATGTGCCGTCGGACCTGCTCGCGTTGTCGTCGCACGACCTGATCATCCTTCAGAACATCCCCAGCGACGCGTTGACGCAGGACCAGCAG
>JAANMY010000388.1_pt1 | contig 62477 bp, 52 predicted proteins | sample 7279691 | NCBI WGS metagenome assembly JAANMY01 (sample SAMN14094543, study PRJNA606508) | bioreactor metagenome | isolation source: A lab-scale SPAN reactor treating ammonium-rich wastewater day 388 | place: Ireland: Galway | collected 2018-02-07 | reverse complement strand
CCATTAGCAGCGGCAACAAGGCTGCCAATATCGTCGAGTATGTAGACTCCGCGGGCGTGCGTGGCTACGATCAGGTCGTTCTCCCTTGGATGGATGAGGACCTCATCGACGCGAAGCGGCGGGAGCGGCTTTCCAAATCGGCTCCACTGTAATCCCCGATCGAAGGAGACATAGAGACCCCGGTCGGTGCCTGCGAAGAGCAGGTTCGGCGTCTGAGGGTGTTCGCGGATCACGTTAACCGTACTGCCGACGGGAATCCCGTTGCTGATCGAGCGCCAGGTGACGCCATAATCCTCACTCACAAAGACGTACGGCCGATAGTCATCGGCGCGGTGGTTATCGAGTGAGGCGTACACCCGCCCAGCCCGATGGATTGAAGCGTGTACTCGGGAGACATAGATTCCTCCAGTCACGCCGGGGAGATTGCGGACGACGTTGGTCCACGTGCGCCCGTCATCGCGCGAAACCTGGAGGTTCCCGTCATCAGTGCCAACGTAGAGGATTCCCTCCTTCAACGGCGATTCGCTGATGGTGACGATCTGACCGTAGTCGGAGCCTAGATCCGGGAATGGATACGCTTTCCCTCGCTTGACACCCATGAGTTCAAACTGAGTGATGTCAGGATTGGTGGACAGATCCTGGGTCCTGCGCCATGTATCGCCCCGATCGGTCGAGAGGAACAGACGATTACCGCCAAGCAAGATCTTGGAGGAACGGTGCGGCGATATCATGAAGGGCGTGCACCAGTCCCAGCGATACGGCGGCTCACCGGGCGGTGCGCTTGGCGTGATGTTGACGCTTGTCCCTAATGCTGCGTTTGATCTCCGTACGTTGCCGTTTTGCGATTCCGTGTAGACCGTATTCGGATCGTCCGGAGCGATGGCGCCAAGAAAGCCGTCGCCGCTGCCGAGGTTCTGCCAGCTAGCGTTGGTCGGCCCCTGGCGGGGACCATGGGATGAGGGTCCCAACCACGACCCGTTATCTTGAAGGCCGCCCGCTAGATTATATTGTATCTGCATATCGTAGCCGAGACCATAGAACTGAGCGAGCGGAATGGTATTGACGTGATCCCACGTCCGACCACGGTCGTAAGACCACTGGATTCCCCCGTCGCAACCTACAAGCATGTGCCGCGAGTCGGCCGGATCGATCCAGATCGCATGAATGTCCGCGTGCAGGCGCGCCCCGCTTTCAGCAGCGAACGTCTTTCCGCCATCCCGTGACCGCATGAAGGAGACCCCGCCAATCCATAGCGTCTGATCGTCGTTCGGATCGATCCGGATCAGGCTGAAATACATCGGTCTCGGGTTGGTACTGCTCATCCGGGTCCACGAATCGCCTCCGTCCTCGGAACGGAAGACCCCGCCGTCACGCGCCTCCACGATCGCGTAGACGATCCTCGGATTGCGACGGTAGACATCCAGTCCTGAGCAACCGATATCGCCAGCCGGCAGGCCCTTCTGGAGTTTCGTCCACGTACCGCCGCCATCCCGACTTCGAAATACGCCCCCGTGCGGTCCGCCGCCGATAAATCCCCAGGCGGCCCGGCGTCGCTGGTACAGGGAGGCATAGACGATTTCCGGATTCGCCGGATCCAGTACAACGTCCTGACAGCCCGTGTCGGCGTTTCCCTTGAGCACGGCTACCCACGTTTTGCCTCCGTCCACCGTCTTGTACAGTCCCCGTTCCTCGTTCGGCCCCCAGAGATGCCCGAGTGCGGCAACATAGACGATATCCGGATTGGTGGGATGGATCGCAATCTTCGGTATATGCAGGGAGTCGGGAAGTCCCATATGCTGCCACGTCTTACCAGCATCAACGCTCTTGAACACCCCACATCCCCAGGAAGAGCTCTGCCTATTGTTGGCCTCACCGGTGCCCACCCAGACGATATTGGGATCTGTTCGACTGACCGCTACAGCGCCGATGCTCTGACATGGCTGATCGTCGAAGATCGGACTGAATGTCACGCCATGGTTGGTCGTCTTCCAGAGACCAGCCGTCGCTGTTGCTACATACGCGATCGTAGTATCGCTCTCGACTACCGCTACGTCATCGATCCGACCGCCAACGACGGCAGGGCCGATACAACGCCAGGCCTGTCCATCGATCAGCTTGCCGGTCATACCGTCGGCCGCTGCTCGCGGAGACAGGGCTGATAGAGTCATCGCCAGGACGGCTACGACGAGGTTTCGCATTTGCGGTGCTCCCATGGTGAATGGGCTGCCGTACGGCTATTGCAGCGCCAAGGGGATTATGGCAGACGCGTCCGACGATCGCATAGAACGCTGAGCGAACCCAGCGCTGATGCGATGCTCTGGTGTTTCGTACACGCGATCAGCGGTGAGGCCAGACGTGGGCATTCACCTCTGCAACCGCAAAGGCGAGTCGTTCGATGACCATGACTTCGATACCGGCCGCCTCCAACAACCGCTTACCGTCGCACTGAACAAACGTAGCAGGCTCAGATGCCGCAAACACAACACGCGTGATCCCCGCCTCCCGTATGTGGTTCACGCACGGTTTTCTACCCGACAATCGCACGCTGCAGGGCTCAAGGGACGAGTACAACGTCGCACCGGCTATGATATGCCCGCCGGCACGGGCTCTGGCGATCGCCCCTTCTTCAGCGTGGGACGAGGGGCTGATTTCGCGTGAATAGGACTCCGATAGGACCTGGCCAGATGCGCTTACGATGATTGCGCCAACCGAGAAGGCGCCTGCTGAGATCGTACACCGCTTCGATAGCTCGATGGCTTCCGCTAGCCATTGGGCATCCGACCTTGGCTGGAAAACCGCTGATGGGTGCGGTAACCCGTTACGGATCCAGTGCAGGACCGCGGTATCCCCGAGCGCTTCGACCTCATGGAGCGAATAGGCGATCCGTTCTGGACTGCTCCACGGGAGACCGCCATGGATTCGGGGCGCCTCTTGGGAACCGACTATCATCGGCGACACGCTGATCCGCAACGCTTCGGCGCAGCCGCTGCGCAATACGTCGCCGCTGATCCGCGCACCTCCTTCGATCATCACCCGTCGCATGCCCATTTCGGACAGGCGCCTGAGACAGGCAGCTATGGTTAGGGGTTCCACGCTTATTAGCTCGACGTGCGCGGGCAGGTCGCCGCCCCACGAACGTATTCGAGCTTCCGAGGTGAGGATCATGGTGCGGGCGCCATCCGTGCGGAACATACGCAGATCGGTCGATAGGTCGCCCGAAGCGGTGATGACGACACGGGCTGGCTCTGCGGACATATCCGATAGAACGCGGCCGGTACGACGTGCCGCCGACCGTATTCCTAGCCGCGGATCATCGCTCCTGGCTGTCCCCGCACCGATAAGGATCGCATCACTGAAGGATCGAAGCCGGTCAATCGCATCTCGGTCTTCCTCAGAGGAGATCGTGAGCGGTCGATAACCAGGCAAACCAATGCAGCCGTCGAGGCTGACCGCAACGCTCAGCAAGGCATATGCGTCGCATTTGCCTTCAGCGCCCGCTATCGCATTGCAGTCGCCTTCGGTCCGTCCCCTATGCCGCTCGTTCATACGCCTGTCATTGTACTCGGGTGAGATCAGGGGAACCGTTCGGGCGCCGAGGACATCTATCAACATATCGATCGGTATTAGGTACTCTGCGTTGTTGATCCGGATCCGAACCAGAGCTATAGCTGGAAACCCGCACTATCCGGTGCACGGACTTTTTAAGGAGATCCATGCCTATGAAAAGAGCATTTACGCTAATCGAACTACTGGTTGTCATCGCCATCATCTCCATTTTGGCCGCGATACTATTTCCGGTATTCGCCCAGGCCCGTGAGATGGCCCGTCGATCCACATGCGTATCAAATCTGCGCCAGAGCGGTAACGCGATGATGATGTATATCCAGGACTACGATGAGACCTTTATGGTCTCGAACTTTACGGATGGCGGCTTCGGCTTTCCGCCGAACATCCACACGGATGCCTCGGGTTCTCCGATCTTTATGGCCGATCTGCTTCAACCGTACATGCGCAATAGAGCGATCTTCTACTGTCCTACAATGCGCGCCCAGCCTTCGCGGGCCGCGTATTATCCGACCGATTACAACTTTCTTTGCGTCCATGGTTGGAGTGTTGTCCCCGGCTTTGAAATGTTCAACAACGACCTTCAGGGCGTCTGTGATCATGCGCTTGCATCGATAGGTCGTTCGGCACAGAAGCCGATGATCGTGTGTGATGGTATCGGCGAGCATGCGGGATTTAGCACCAACGATGTCTACACTCGTGGTGTTATCGGCGCTCAGACGATCTGCTACGTCGACGGTCACGTTAAACTCACGCCGGGAACCTATCAGACGATCGTTGGGCTCTATCTCCTCCCCAATAACTAACCTCGCGCCACGATGCGTGCTCTCGTCTACACCGCCCCGGATTGCGTCGAATACCGTGAAGTGCCGGATCCGCATCCGCAGCCGGATCAAGCGCTGGTGCGTGTCGAAGCAACCGGCATATGCGGTTCCGACCTGGCGGGATATCACGGTAAGAGCACGCGAAGGCGTCCACCACTCATATTGGGACACGAGGTCGTCGGGCGCGTCGCGAACGCGATAACTGGCTCGGGACTTCCGATCGGTCAACGCGTCGTCGTGAATCCGCTTCAATCGTGCGGATCCTGTTACGGGTGCCTCAGGGGGCGTGAAAACCAATGCTCCAACTGGCGCCTTCTGGGAATGGATGACGAGCAGGGCGGCTTCGCGGATCTCGTGGTCGTTGATAAGCGATGCCTTACGCCGATCCCCGAGACGCTTCCGATCTCGGATGCGGCCATGGTAGAGCCGCTGGCCAATACGGTGCATGTCTTCGACATGCTCAAGGATTACCCACCAGAACGATTACTCATCATCGGCGGCGGCACGCAAGGCGCTCTCGCCTTGATGCTGGCTAAGAGCATCGCCATCCCGCAGGTGTGGGTGACGGAGGCAAGCTCACAGCGGCGTGAATCCGCTCGGGCGCTCGGGGCCGATACCGTGATCGATGGTGTACCGGAGCTCGTCCTCGATGCGGTCCGCGAAACCTGGCCTGGTGGCGCGGATGCGGTTCTGGAAGCCGTCGGCACCGCTGCTACCCGGGATCTGGCGGTCCGTGCCGTCCGTAATGGCGGAACGGTGGTTCTCCTCGGCTTACACGACCAGCAGAGTGACGCGGATTTCAGCTCAATCGTTCGTAAGGAGGTCACGCTAAGAGGAAGCTTCGCCTATACGAGATCGGACTTCGCCGCGTCGCTTCACCTCCTTGTATCCGGAGCGATAAGTGCGACGCCCTATGTCCGTGAGCTCCCGTTATCGGACGGCCCGAGCGCCTTCGCTCGCTTATCGGACGCACCAGGCGCCGTGCTCAAGATCCTTCTCGTTCCCTGAGCATGGGTACATCGTTTGACAGACGTTTCGCCTCCCGTCTATACTCTCGTTCATCGGTTCACGGGCGAGTAGCTCAGCTGGCAGAGCGCTTCCTTTACACGGAAGATGTCGGGGGTTCGAGTCCCTCCTCGCCCACCGCGTCCGAAGGGTTCTCGAATAGATTGGCTCCGCGCGCTTCAGGTGTCTCTCCCGATCTTGCGGGAGTGGCCGCACCTCCGCGGGCTTCGTCCGGTTGATCAAGCGCCTTCAACGCGGTTTCGACTTCGACTTCCGCAGCGCGAAGCTTCCGGCGACACCAGGTTACGAGCTCCACCCCTTCTTTCACCGCGCCAGCGAGTTCGTCGATTGTCGTGGTCCCCGTTTCGAGAGCCTGAACAATCTCCTCAAGGCGTCCGATCGCCCGAGCATACGTCAGCGTTTCCTTTCGCATTCGCGACCTCCCCTTCCCCGAGTCTGCGGCTATACAACACGCCCCCGGCGAGCTCACTGACGATCACTCCGCCTTCCGGCGCCTGTTCCGCGCTGTATAGGACGCGCCCCGCGTACCGTGTCACGCTGAAGCCCCGTTGGAGAACGCGTGCAGGATCCAACGCCTTTAGCTGTTTTTCCATACCCTCCAGCCGATAGACCGATCGCTGCATCTCCATATATCCGCTGGATGTAAGGCGACCCGTCAAGCCGGACAGGCCTCCGTGGTGTGCCGTCATGATCCGTGACGACGGGCCGACAATTCGTCTCGACAGCGTCGCAATCCAGTCCCTTGTGTATCGGAGACGATCCCCAACATGGACCGCAAGACGATTCGTCGTTTGCCGCAGTTCCGTGATGCCGGCGCCGCCGAGGCTACCCGCGCCTTTCCTGAGCCGTTCGCTGAGGCGGGTGAGCTCCGGCGCCTGCATGACCATGATCCGCGTTGCCGTGCGCTCGATCCGCTCCCACGCGACCTCGAGCCGTTCATCGTACGAGCGGACGACGGCAATGATCGTCTCAGCGACGGCGGTCGGGGTCTTGGCACGGGTATGAGCCGCAAGATCGGCAACGGTATGGTCGCGCTCATGGCCTACGCCCGAAATCAAGGGAACCCGACACGATGCGATGGCTGCGCCAACTTCGTACGTGTCGAAGCAACTCAGATCAACCTGACTGCCGCCGCCGCGGATCAAGACAGCGATATCGTATTGATCAGCAGTCCGGGCCAGCTTGCCAAGGGCCCGTGCGATCGACTGCGGCGCCTCATCACCCTGCATCAACGCAGGAAATGGGGTGACCGTAAACAGGTATCCATATGGGTTACGAGCCAGTTGATCCACGAAATCCTGATAGCCCGCCGACTGAACCGAGGTGATCGCAGCAACCCGTACGGGGACTAACGGCATCGGCAACTGACCGTTCCGATCGATCAAGCCCTCTCGCGTCAGACGATCGATCGCCTCCCGTCGAAGCCGCTGCATCTCACCGAGCGAATAGGTCGGATCGACGGCGGCGATCTCGAACTTCAGCCCATAACGTTCGTGAAAGGTAACCCGACCGCGGATCAGGACTTCCATGCCCGTCGCGATCTCCTTACCCGTAACCTCACGAAACGCCGAGATCGTGCGCGATGCGCGCTGCCAGAGCACCGCTCCCAGCTCGGCGATGATCCCATCGGCGGTACGTTCCACCAATCTGCAGTAATAGTGGCCCGTCGGTCCCCGCCGCCAATCGGCTAGCTCGGCGACGACAAGGATCTCGCCGGTGCGGTTCGACCATTCGTCGAGGGCCGAACGCACCTGACGGTTCAGCTCGGAGAGTGTGAGATAAGCCGCAGGCGTCACGAACGGTTGTCTCCGGCGCCATCACGCATGGTACGCAACCGGCATAGAGAACGATCCAATCGATGCCCGAACTCAGCAATATCGTCATTGGAGACATCCAGAACAGGTCGGAGCCGGATCGTGTCGGGTCCGGCCTTGAGGAGGAGAAGGTCCTCGTGCTCCAGTGCGATTGCGGCAAGAGTACCCGCAGTATCAGAGCCGCGAAGGCTGAAGCCCTGGTAGAGGCCCATCCCCCGGATATTGCTGATCAGATCATGATGCTTGCTCGCCATGCATCGAAGCGTATGCAGAAGCAGATCGGTCTTCTCCGAAACGCTCTCGATGAGCCGTTCATCGCGTACGATGGCCATTTCCTGGACGAAACGAACCATGTCGGCTAGATGCCCGCCCCATGTCGAATCCAGGACGCCCCGATCCTCCATCGGTTGAAGCATGTAGACAACACCGCACGCGAGTTTTTTTGCTGCTGCAATGGCCTGGGGCGGATACGGTAAATCGAACTGATCGACGGCGAAGAAGCTGCCGGTCTGGCCTCCCGCCGTCTGCACTTCATCCAGCCCGAGATAGACCCCATATCGATGGGCAAGCACGCTCAGCCCGCGGAAAAACTCCGTCTCCGCCGTGCGATGTCCGCCGGCGCCCTGAATGGGTTCAACGATGATCGCCACAATACCATGTGCATCCCGCCGGAGAGCATCTTCAACGCGACCGAGGGCCGTCTCGGTCCGCTTGCGGTTCACCGCCGGATCCGCATCCGTATCGATGGCAGGGAACGGCACCCGGATGTTGTCATCTGCAAAACCATGGTAGTCCCGTGTGACGATCGGGTCTGCGCTCAGGCCGGTTACACCGAGCGCAAAGACCGTTCGCCCATGGAAGGCCTGATCGAAACAGATGAACCGCCGGCGGATGTTCGGGCGACGCTCCACCGCATGTTTCTGCAAGTGCAGATTGATCAGGTACTTCATCATATTCTCGACCGCTTCGGCGCCCGAGTTCACCGCGTAGACCTCGAGGTTCGGAGATCGCATGCAACGAGGCGCCATGTCGTGGATCAGGCGGTAGTAATCGAGGCACTCGGCAGTGAGAAAATCGGGGTTGGCGACTTTGTTGTTGGCCGCTCGGATCAGACGTTCCACGTAGGCGGGTTCATACAGGCGCGGATGATTGTGCCCGATCAGTTTCGATCCATAATATCCTGCCCAATCGAACAGTCGTCGTCCGCCCACGGTAGCAAGCCACATACCGCGGGATCTTCCCACATCGACCACGAACGGCTTCGGATCAGCGATCACGTAGCTCCCTAGCTCAGAGAGCATGGCCTGTTCGGACTGGCTCGGGTTATAACTCGACATCATACAGATAGGGTACCCGTCCTGTATCGCTCCTATTCGCTATGGACGGCTATAATCAACCATGCAGCATACGTCCCGCAGTGAATCCCTCCTTGATCACCTGAATCCCGCTCAACGCACGGCCGTGTGTCATGGGCAGGGTCCCATCCTTATTTTCGCTGGCGCGGGCTCTGGCAAGACACGGGTACTTACCCATCGGATTGCTTACCTGATCGCCGAGTACGGCATCTCGGCAACCAGGATCCTCGCCGTGACGTTCACGAACAAGGCAGCTCGTGAGATGCGCGAGCGAACCGAGAGCCTGCTGGGGCGTGATTGCCGCGGCCTCTGGATCGGAACCTTCCACTCGTGCTGCGCCCGCATGCTTCGCGAGGCAGGCCAGAGTATCGGTGTTCCACCCGACTTTGTGATCTTCGACACGAACGATCAAATGTCGATGATGCGCGAGATCCTGAAGGAACTAAATCTCGATCAGGAACGATATCCTCCGAAGACGGTACTTGAGACCATCAGTAAAGCCAAGGAGCGGCTTCAGGATCCATCCGTCTATTCTGACTCCGCCGCCGATGTCTATTCACGCACCTGTGCGCGAGTCTACAGACTGTACGAAGAACGGTTGCGCGCCAGCGATGCGCTAGACTTTGACGATCTCCTGCTATATGCCGTCCGTCTCCTCCATGAGGATGCGAATGCGCTGCAGCTGTTCCAGACCCGTTTTCAACACATTCTCGTGGATGAGTACCAGGATATCAACTATGCGCAGTACCGTCTCATCCATCAGCTCGCGGCAGCGCACCGGAATATCTGTGTGGTCGGCGACGATGACCAGTCGATCTACGCCTTCCGCGGTGCCGATGTCAACCTTATCCTGCGATTCGAACGAGACTATCCTGAGGCCTGCATCGTAACGCTGGATCAGAACTATCGTTCAACTCAGACCATTCTAGACGCGGCGCACGCCGTCGTATCGCGCAATCCGCATCGCAGACCCAAGCGTCTCTGGACCTCCAACGGTAAGGGATCGCCAATCCAGCACCGCGAAGTGGGTAACGAACAGGAAGAGGCCATCTTCGTTGTCGAAACGATCGGGCGCGCCATTGCGGACGGTCGTCGAACCTATCGAGACTTCGCTGTGCTTTATCGAACGAACGCCCAATCCCGCGCCTTCGAGGAGGTTTTCGTCAACTTCGGAGTACCCCACCGCCTCGTGGGTGCGCGTCCGTTCTATCAACGCAAAGAGGTGAAGGACGTCATTGCCTATCTGCGTCTGGTACGTAATCCCCATGACGCGGTCAGCCTGAAACGCGTCATCAATGTTCCGGCAAGGGGCATCGGGGCTACGTCGCTCCAACGGCTGGAATTAGCGGCGAAGGATGCGGGACTGGGCCTCTGGGCGGCTCTGAACTCCCCGCAGATCCTGGTGACCGTCTCACCTCGCGCCCGTAATGCCATTGCCGGCTTTACTTCGCTCATCCAGGACTTGTGCGATTTCGCGGCCTCCGCTAGCGTCGCCGAGCTGGCTCATGAGGTGATACAGCGCACCCGGTACATCGAGGCGCTTCAGACGGTCGGAGCATTCGAGAATCGCGAACGGATAGAGAACGTCAAGGAGCTTCTGACCGTAACCCAGCGTTTCGATGATCTGGACGAGGAACGATCTCTTGCTGCGTTCCTCGAGCAGGTTGCGCTGGTATCGGAGCTTGACGACCATGCTGCGACGGGGAACGCCGTAACGCTGATGACCCTCCATGCCAGCAAAGGCCTCGAGTTTCCAGTGGTCTTTATGGTCGGTATGGAGCAGGGCCTGCTCCCGCATTCCCGGGCGCTCCAGGATGATACGGAGATGGAGGAAGAGAGACGGCTCTGTTATGTAGGCATCACACGCGCTATGGAGGAGCTGTATGTGACGAACGCGTACAGAAGAAACCTCTTCGGGTTGACAGCACTGAACGCTCCCTCCGTGTTCCTCCGTGAGATGGGCGTCCAGAAGGAGCCGCCGACGTCAAGACCAGCGCCGATCGCCTCCGATCTCGTGAGACCCGTACAACAGGTAACAGTTCCCACGGCAGAATCGAAACCAGTGCTGAACAGGCCGCGTCCCTTTCGCGACGGAGCAAGGGTTAGCCACCATGTGTTCGGCAAGGGCATCGTGATCAGCGTACGACCGTCTAACGAGGACTTTGAAGTGACCGTCTCATTCCCAGATCATGGTATCAAGAAACTGCTTCATTCCATGGCTCGACTGCAAAACGAGGATCATAGATAACGATGGGAAAGTGCAGTAGACGGCGATGATCCGTATTGGCCTTGTCGACTTTGACACCTCTCATGTGATCGCCTTTACGGAACGGCTCAATCACATCAACGTGCCCGCGTCCGAGTATGTCGCAGGCGCTCGGGTCGTCGCTGGCTGTCCCGGCGATTCTCTCATGATGCCGGAACGTATTCCGCCCTATGCCAAGCAGCTCGCCAACTATGGGATCCGCCTCGTCAGCAAACCTGAAGAGCTGCTCGGCGATATCGATGCCGTGATGATCGAATCCCAGCAGGGCGCACGGCACCTGATGCGATCGAAGCCATTCCTGGAGGCGGGACTTCCAACCTTCGTGGACAAACCCTTCGCGGAGACCGTGGCTCAAGCGGACGCCATGATCCGCCTGGCGGCGCGGTGTCACGCCCCGCTGATGTCGTGCTCGGCGCTGCGCTACGCCCCCGAAGTGATCGACGCCGTACAGAAGACGCGGGAACTGGGGCCGATCATTGGCGCTGATGTATGGACCACCGCGACGCTCCACCCCGGCAATCCAGGATTGCTGCACTACGGCATCCACGGAGTTGAGATGCTCTACACGCTTCTAGGAGCTGGATGTGCCAGGGTCCGCTGCACCTCCACCGCTGACGCTGATCTCGTGGTCGGCTCCTGGCGGGACGGACGAAACGGTACGGTCCGCGGCATCCGCAAAGGCGCGCCTGGTTTTGGTTTCGTTGCCCATTATGAGAAGGGGCGGTATACGGCGTCGGTAGAAGGATCCGCCTATTATCGCGAGATGCTGCGCACGATAGTCGGCATGTTCACGACGAAACGACCGCCCTATGACGTCCGGGTTAGCCGAGAGATCATCGCCTTTATCAGCGCCGCACGAAGGTCAGCCGCCTCGGGCGGTGGGCCGCGATCCCTATAAAGGGTCGAGTGCAGACGGACACGATCGCGGCGATAGGATCGGGCCCGGCTCCCGGCGCAATCGGCATCGTGCGGATCTCGGGCCCCGCTTCCCATGCCGTGGCCCGAACCATATTTCGATCCCGGAACGCATCTCCGTTCCGCATTGCCCAAGGCCGGATACGATACGGGGCCATTATCGACCCTTCCGATCAGACCGCGATTGATGAAGCGCTCCTCCTCCCCTTTTTCGCTCCGCGTTCCTATACAGGCGAAGACATGGTTGAGTTTTCGTGCCATGGCAGTCCGTATATCCTCGCCCGGGTTCTTCGAGCAGCGCTCGATGCCGGATGTCGAGCCGCTGATCCAGGGGAGTTCACGTACCGCGCGTACCTATCCGGCCGACTTGACCTTGCTCAGGCCGAAGCGGTCGCGGACCTCATCGCCACTCGTTCCGCGGCTGCCCTCCATTCCGCAATGGATCTGCGAAGCGGTCGTCTCTCCCAGGCAGTCGATGGCATTCGAGACCGTCTGCTCAGCGCGCTTGCAACCCTGGAGGCTTCGATCGAGTTCTCCGACGATACACTTGCGGATTCCGACCAGGCCACAGCGGCGATCGGCGAGGCGCTGGCAAAGGTCCGCGAGCTCGAACGGACGTATCGATTAGGACGAATCGTGCGGGATGGCTATCGCGTCGCGATCATCGGCCGGCCGAACGTTGGCAAGAGCTCATTATTCAATGCCCTCGCAGGAAGGAACCGGGCGCTCGTAACGCCAATCCCGGGCACCACCCGGGATGTCATCGAGGAAACCATTACGCTCGGCGGTTTCGCCGTAACGCTGATCGACACGGCAGGGATCCGACACGCGCGGGGTATCGTCGAAGCTGCAGGGATCGTGGAGGCCCGAAACGTCGCAGCTGGAGCTAACCTGGTCATCGTCGTCGGTGATGCCCGTATCGGCCTCCGAGCCACGGATGAAGCGTCCCTTACGGCAGCCCCCGCCGCCCTGATCGTTCTGAATAAGAGCGATCTGGTGGCGCCAGATCGTATGGAACGGCACCGGACGAAGGCCGCCGCTCTGTACGTAGGACGGGACGTCCTTTGCGCCAGCGCCAAGACAGGCTCAGGCTTATCGAGCATCGAGACTGCGCTGGTGAACCGAATGCAGGGCGAGCAGATGTTCGTGGATGGTACGATCGTAACCAATGAGCGCCATGCCTCGGAGCTGTCGCGGGCCGGCGAACATCTCAGCCGGGCCATCGAGGGGCTCAGCTCCGGTCAAGAGGTTGTTCAGGCCGCGTTCGACGTGCGCGAAGCGACGGATGCCCTCGGTTCGATCACCGGAGTGACGACCACGGAGGACATCATCAGAACCATCTTCTCACGCTTCTGCGTTGGCAAATGAGCCAATGGACGACGGCATATCACGGAGAACGGAAAGGCAGAAGGGATAGTAGTCGCCATGCGTTTTGGGTTCGTTAAAAGCATCTTTCAGAAGGTCGACACGCTGGTCACAGGGCGCGGGCGGATCGACGAGTCCTTGTTCGACGACCTCGAGGAATCGCTGATCAAGGCGGACGTATCGGTGCGTCTGGTCACTACCGCACTGGATACGCTGCGCGAGCGAACGCGAACGGAACGATGGTCCGACCCGGACGATATCCTTCGTGGCCTCAGACAAACGCTCGGTCAGGCGTTGCGCAATCCGGCCGTACGCGAGGTTGGCCTCGCGACGGGAGCTCCATCTCCCTCTCTGTATCTGTTCGTAGGGGTGAACGGAGTTGGCAAGACGACGTCGATCGCCAAGCTTACGCGACGTCTGACCGCATCGGGAGCGAAAGCGCTTCTGGCCGCCGCCGACACGTTCCGGGCAGGCGCTATCGAGCAACTCGATACATGGGCAGATCGGCTCGATGTCGGCATCATCAAGCATCGACCGGGCGCCGATCCCTCCGCGGTCGTCTTCGATGCGATTCAGGCAGCGCGAGCGCGGCACATCGACTACGTCCTCGCGGACACGGCAGGGCGCATCCAGACGAAAGCCCATCTGATGGAAGAGCTTAGGAAGGTTGCGCGCGTGGCCGAACGGAGTCTTGGACGCAGGCCCGACGAGGTTCTGCTGGTCATGGACGCCACCACCGGTCAAAACGGCATCAGCCAGGCGCGACTCTTCACCGAAGCGGTCCCGGTCTCGGGGATTATCCTGACCAAACTCGACGGCACGGCACGGGGAGGAATCGTCCTTTCGATTGCCGATGAACTGGGAATCCCGATCAAGCTCGTCGGAAGCGGCGAGCGCGCCGAGGATCTCGAGGACTTCGATCCGGAAGCGTTCATCAAGGCGCTACTGGCGTAACAACGCGATGCGGATCAGTCGATTCGAGCGATCGCCTCGATCTCAACATCGACTCCCATAGGCAGGCCGGCAACCTGGACACAGCTCCTGGCCGGCTTGGGATCGCCCCAATACTCCGCGTACACGGCATTCATGCGGGCAAACATACTCATATCGGTGAGGAATACAGTGACCTTTACGACATCGTTCATCGATGCATGCGCCGCCTTCAAAACGCTCTCTACGTTGCGAATACACTGTCGAACCCGCTCCTCGAAGTCCCCTTCGACGATCGCACGCGTGGCAGGGTCCAGGGGGACCTGACCCGAGACATAGACAAAGCCGCCTGCTAGAATGCCGGGTGTATATGGGAGTGGCCCCGGACTACCCGGCCATATCGCCTGTTTGCTCATGAACGCCTCCTGTGGGTAAACCGCACCCTAGATCGATCGTCGTCCGTCGAACGTCGCTGTGATCTCACGATGCACTCCTTGTGCCCGGTTTCGTCAGAGGAACACCGGCAATACAAAGCGGGCACGCCTCGGGCGCATACGTTGCGAACTCGACGGTGAGAAGGGATTCCAGCCGGACCCCGGGCAGAGCCTTCCCTCCGCTCCGGTCCCCAAGGATGGCCACGCCAACGAGATCCCCTCCGCCCCGTGCGACGATGTCCATGCATTCACGCACCGATAGACCCGTGGTCAGGATATCGTCGACGATTAGGACGCGCGCACCGGCGGGTATCGTCTGGCCGCGTCGAAGCGTCCGACCGTTCGCTGCAGGTTCCGCAAACCGGGCCACGACGCCAAGATACCGGGCGACGTTGTAAGCGAGGATGATACCGGCGGTCGTCGGACCAAGGACATACTCAACTCCGGAGTCGGCGAAACGGTCGGCGATGTCGGCGCACATCGGTTCCAGCGCGGCCGGCCGTTCGATCAGGCGGAACTTCTCGAGGTATCGGTCGCTATGCAGGCCGGAGGATAGCGCAAAGTGCCCTGTAAGAAGGGCGCCGGCATCGAGGAACGCCTGCTGGATATCGGCTGGATCCATGCGCGCCATGTCAATCACGGCGCCAGTACGCGCAGCAACGAGCGCAGATCGGCAGATCCCCTTCAACGCTCAGTCGCTGTCGATGACGCTTGAACTCCTCACCGTTCCAGATATCCGTGAAACGCTCGGTCGAAATGTTGCCGCATACAACTCCAAAGCACGGAGAGACATCGCCCGTTGGTAGGATATCCGTATTGACCCATGCGCATACCGCAGGCCGGCGCCGTACGAACGTGGCGGGTGATTGATAGTAGGTGACGATCTCCTCAGGTCGCATATCGGGCTGGAAGATGATCGGTATTCGCGACGGCTTTCGCCGGATGGCTTCCACAGCCTCGACCACCTCACGGGGATCCATACCGTGGTTTTCGTCGCTAGCCCACTCCTCAGGATCCACGTACTGTTCGTCACCCCATCGTGCGTTATGATCGGCGATCATGCTGGCCGTCATCATCCAGAGGTGCTGGACATTCAGAGCGACGGCCCCGAGTTCTTGTGCGACATCCACCATCTCGTGCGCCTGACGAAAGCTCTCGGGGGTCAGGGCAGTGCTGATCACAACAGCGGGATGGGGCGCTTTGGCCGCCTTCTTAGCCGCTTGCAGCGCCTCTACGCCGGCATAGGCGCGTTGGAACGCCCTCGGGTTGCCCCGGACCTTATCATGGACCTCACCGCGACCATCCAGCGAGACGACCAGCAGATCCATCGGGTTCGCGACGATACCGTCCGCGACCTTGGTGAGTGTCGTACCATTGGAGGTCATCCCGCACACTAGACCCCGCTCACGGATGTATGAAAGGAGCGGGAGTATGTCAGGGTAGAGAGTCGGTTCGCCGCCGGTGAACCATATGTACGGCTTCCAGCCCGCGACATCATCCACCAGCCTCTTGTAGGTTTCCAGGGGCAGGCTATCTCTCGGATTCGCGCGCACTGCACCGCTCGCCGCATACGAACACATAATGCATCGAAGGTTGCAGCTCAGGGTCGGCTTGAGCGTTATCCCAAGAGGTTTCGCACTGTAGCCGTTGCCCGTAAGTTGCTCCCTCCTTACGCCAGCCATGCGAAACCGCCCCTGGAGGAACGATTGGATTAGTTTCGGATGCTGATAGGCCATCCGGAGCGCGGCGCCGACAAGGGCAACCTTGCTCATCTAGTAATCCACAGGGCGAAGGTAGTAATCATTGATCGAAGTCGTCGTGAGCATGGCGGTCGTCGGCATGTGGCGCTTCCAATGTGTTCGGTCCAGCTTCTCCCTCACGAGAAGGACCTCAGCCTCGGGGAAGCCCATGCGCACCAGCCGCTCGGTATCATATCCGCGCAGGAGATAGACCAGGATCCGATCAGCTCTGCGATAGGATATGCCAAAATCGCCTTCATCTGTTTGACCTTCGATCAAGTCCGCTGTCGCCGGCTTCGTCACGATTGCCTCAGGAACCCCGACATGGCGAGCCAGAGCCCATACCTGCGTCTTATATAGATCGCCGAGAGGATTCACCGGTGGTGAATCATCGGCGTGCCATGTGAAATATCCGAACAAGCGCTCCGTTTTGTTCCCTGTGCCAACCGGCAATGCGCCGTAGCGCTCTGAAAGATCAAAGAGAACGATCATTCGGCAGCGCGCCATTACGTTGCCCCGACGACGATCGCTAGCCTCAGGAACTGAAGCAAGGTAGGCGTCGACCATCGCCGAGATATCGACGGTAACAGATTGTATGCCCAACTCGCGAATCGCTATATCGGCGTGTTCCAGGCTTTCCGTACTACTGGTTCGATACGGCATTCGCACGCCGATCACGTTCTGAGGGCCGAGAGCTCTTACACAAAGGAAAGCAGTGAGCGCGGAATCGACTCCGCCGGATATGCCCACGATCGCTCGTTGAAAGCCGCGATGGATCACGATCTGATCGCGCAGAAACGCGGTCAGCCATACGGTGACTGCTGGAGCATTGATGACCAGGTTCGCGTCGGACTCAGGATCATCAGCAGGAGCCGCATAAACAGGCAACCTCTCAGGCATCGGAACGCCCTCTCGGCTCCTCCGGACCTTCTCTGGCGGCAAGCGCGTGAAAGTGCGCGGCGATATCACCTAGCGCAGTCTCAAGGTCCGAAAGAAGGGGCATACTCGTGCGGGCGATCGTAACATCGTCGGCTTCGATCTCGGCGCGGACGAGCGCGGGTCCAAGGAGAGGCGCAGCTACCAGCTGCTTACCCCACGGATCGACAATACAGGAACTGCCCGTGAACCCCTTACCGCCCTCGAAGCCGACCAGGCCTGCATAGACGACAAAGACGCCGTGCTCCACCGCGATACCCTGGAGGATCCGATCCCAACAGGCCAGATTGCCAGGCGTCGGCCCGTGAAAATCCGTTCCCGGCGAAGCGCTCAGTATGTGGATGATGCGCGCTCCCTGGAGCGCCGCTAAGGCCGCACTGACGGAGTGCCATGCGTCCTCACAGATCAACAGCGCCTGCCGCCCAAGTCGCGTGTCGAACGCGGTAATCGTACGTCCACGGGTCACATGCCGCTGTTCGTCAAACACACCATAGGTGGGTAAGAAAAACTTGCGATGAACGTGATGGAGGCGAGCGGCGCAGGCGGCATGATCGGAACCAGTTAGAGTGGCGTACAGCGCGGCGTTATAGTATTGGCCTCGGTACTCTTCGTAGAACCCCAGAGAGACATCGAGGACGGCCTCAGGGTCGACACATCGCGAACGGAACACGGCCAGGATGTCCTCAAATACCGCATCGGCGGGCCTCGCGACGTCACGAACCCCGCCTTCGAGGAAATAGCCCGAAAGGACGGTTTCCGGTAATGTCAGCAAATCGGTTGGGGTTGTCGATTCGGCCAGCTGCTCGAACAGGTCGCCCAGCATCTCGAGATTGGCCTGATAATCGGCTTTCCGGGGGCGCACTTGAGCCGCGGCCACCTGAATCGTCAACGTCCGCTCCTTGTCGACCGGGGAGTCGGCCCCTTCGCATACCGATCTAGATGAATGCTGCCGGTATGTCCATGCCCTCGACGTCCGTGTACACGCCGGAATAATGTTGGTATCGATAGTCAGCCAGCCTCGATCGAGGGATGAACGGTTCCGAGTATACGCGCGAGCGATCGGCCAAGTCAAGCGATTCGGATGTTCATGCCGTCTATGATGGGTCGGGGGATGCGGACGCTCATCGTGATCGATTTCCATTCCATGCTGCACGCAGCGCCGCGATCAGAATACTTATTGAGGCAAGACTCCATAGGAGAGCCCAGAGCAGCGGCGGAAGCCCGACGAGCTTGGCCATATTGACCGCGTCATTGGGTGCGTCGGTCGCTGTGGTCAGCCAGAGCAAGGTTCGGACATCCAGGATGGAGTTCAGGCACAGCTGTATAGCCAGGAATGCGGCGGCGAAGTCAGAGCCGTTGGCGGGCAGTAATCGTCCGACGCCTAACAGGACACCGGCGAGGACGAGTCCTGCGATGATCGTGAACGGATCTCTGCCCCACAATAGCGTCGCCGCCAGAATCAGCACACCGAGACTGACCAGGGTACCGCTTCCCAGCTTTGGCCGCATGAGCAATAGTAGCAGGCCTCCGAGCAACGCGGCCCCAAGATAACCGGCAGGACAGATTATCAGCGGAAGCCCACCTCTGGAAAGCGTCAGTCCGCTTCCGCCAGGCTCCACAATCACCTGTGTTATCGCGCCGCCAGTAAGCAGTGTCGCCAACGCGTGGGATGTCTCGTGTACGTAGGTCACGAATAGCCGGATCGGATAGACGATGATCCACGCTCCGGGGATATACGCGCAAACGAGCGCGGCGAGAGCGCTCGCAACAAGCAGCCTTCTGGATTGCGCGATACCTGAAGCGCCAGCCACCGTGGCCTATGTTCCTTCGACTGAAGAGGCTCTCGGCAGGGGAGCCGAGGCAGCCGCGTCGAGCCCGAGACCGTCGTCTTCGCCGCGAATCAGTCGATCATATCCGGCTGCTGCGATCATCGACGCGTTATCGGTACATAGCGGCGGCAGAGGGGTGATGCAACGGATGCCGGCCGTTCGGGCAGCATCCGCCATCGCCCTGCTCAGGGTTCTGTTCGCCGCCACCCCGCCGCCAATGCCGATCGCCTCTACACCCACCGATCGCGCGGCGGCGACCGTCTTCTCCACAAGGACGTCCACCACGGCGCCCTGCAGTGCGGCGGCGACATCCTCTCGACGGAACTCGTGTGCGTTCTGTTTCAGATACCGGGCTACCGCAGTTTTCAGCCCCGAAAAGCTGAAGTCCGCCGACCCCTCCAACCAGGCCCTCGGCAGTGGAACGCGCTGTGGATCCCCCTGCTCCGCGAGCCGCTCGAGATGAGCGCCGCCCGGGTACGGGAGATCGAGCATGCGCGCGCATTTATCGAGGCACTCTCCTGCCGCGTCGTCCCGTGTTCGCCCCAGAACGGTGCACTCCCCTGTCCTATCGACGTAGATCAGTTCGGTATGACCGCCGGATACAATCAGACAGACGAACGGCGGTACGAGACGAGGTTCGGCAAGGTAGCACGCGTAAATATGCCCGATGAGATGGTGCACGCCAACGAGTGGGCGGTTCCATGCGAGCGCCAACGCCTTCGCTGCTGCTACGCCCACGACGAGAGCGCCGATCAGTCCGGGACGATTGGTAACGGCGATGCCATCGATCTCCGCTGAGGTGATCTTTGCCTTCTCCATCGCCTCCTGAACCACAGGCAGAACCCGCTCTACGTGCATTCTGCTTGCCACCTCGGGTACGACTCCGCCCCATCGCGCATGGAGGTCCGCCTGGCTCGCGACGATGTCGACGAGCGCACTTCGACCGTCCGCAACCAGCGCCGCGGAGGTCTCGTCGCACGAGGTCTCGATGCCGAGTACAACCATAACCGTTCCTGGCCTTTTATGTTCCGCGGATGTTTACACCGACGATGTCGGTGGGCATCGCTCCTCAAGGCCGGCCCTCAACTGGCCGAGCAGAGCGGTATATCGCGAAGACTGAATATCGTAGACCCACATAATGACGGCGGCTTCGCCCGTATCCGAATAATAGCCGGGCCGCTCGTGGGTCTCAACGAAACCGGCCGCGTGATACATACCCAGTGCGCACTCGTTGCTCTTCCGTACTTCGAGTGTTGCCGCGGTGGCGCCGTGATAGCGGGCCTCTTCCAGAAGGCCGATGAGCAGACGCGTGCCAATACCCTTGCGCCGATACTCCGATCGAACCGCGAGTAGTGTGATATGGGCCTCATCGGCCGAGACCCACATCCCGGCAAAACCTACTACAGTACCGTCGATCTCCGCCACCAGATAAACCGCCGCAGGATTCAACAGCTCATTCTGATAGGTGGCGACGGGCCAATGCGTTGTAAAACACGCTCGTTCGAGCTCAACCACCGCGACGATATCAGCCGTGTCCATGTGTCTGATGCGACACACGGCAGCATCCGGTCGGTGCGTTGTCGTATAAACGCCCTCGATCAAGGCCTGGTTGTCCACGGGTCATAACGAAACATGCGCATGAACTCCTAACTACCGGTCGGACGCTTCCGGGCAATCGAATAGAAACGGGCATTGCGCGCACCATCGTGATGGTTTCGCGGGATAATCGCCTTCCTTTATCCGATTCATGATACCGTTGTAGTGTTTGTCGGCCATCGTCACAGCGCTCACCGAGGGCCGGTATTGCTCCAGCGTGTGTTCGCCGTCGAGGCAGTAGCGGATCGCTGTTCGCACATGGCGATCAGGCCACTGTTGTTCGGCCCCTATCTGGACGATCGCGCCAAGACGACCGTTCCAACGGGGTCTCCGAGTGTAGCGGAATATCTCAACGGTAGTCGATCCGTCTGATGAATGAACGATGCGATCCGCTGTCAACACAAAGACCCCGGCCGGACTGCGTACTCGAAGGTGCATACCAACTTCGCCGGTACGGAGTTCCGGACATCCACAAACCGTTCGGATGGTACGTTGTGCCAGCCTTGGATAATGGTCATCGAAGTCCTTCGGCCATGGATCGGCGTTCCACACACTCAGCCACACTTGATACGCCTTATCGTGCACGTTCTCGCTCTCGTGCACCCTGGCGGCCTGTATCGTTCGCATGGCCGTTCGCATCCCACGCTGGAAGAGACGATCAGGATCGCTCCAGGCTCCCGAGGCGAGTTCCGTCCGTTCGTAGTAGAATCGTCGTGGGCAATGGTGGTATACATCCAGATCATCGAGCGACAGCTCTGCACTATCCACCGGTAGGTTCTGTACTGAGGATCTCGCGGGACGCGATGTCCCCTCGGAACGCCACTCGATCAACTCACCGCCAACCTCTTTAACGGCCGACTGCGCCCATTGGCCCAGAGAGGATAACTCAGCGGGTTTTCCATCCAGCTCCCTGCAACCCGACACGGTAACCGACTCGCGGGCCCGTGAGATGGCAACATACAGCAACCTGGCCTCTTCCTTGTCGGACTCCGTCCCGTCGAGTCGGTTCGCATCGTTGTCGTTCTGCGTTGCAGAAGTTGACTGAATAGGGAATCGCCCGATGTTCAATGACGGAACATAGACCGAGTGGAACTCAAGCCCCTTCGCTCTGTGCACGGTCAACACCCGGACCGCATCATCCGAAGCCATCAGGTGACTCAACTCCAATCCGTCTTCACGAAGGGCAACTGCTCTTCGGAGCGCCGACAGCGCTGCGAACAAAGCGTCCGTTCGGCCAGCACGATCCGGATCTCGACTGTGCCACTCCCATCGATCAACGAAACGGTATAGCCATGCGAGCGCCGCATAATCGAGCGGCTCGAGGCTCTTTCGTACCGCTGCACGTTCACTGCCGAATAGATACTCGCTCAGGACCTCCCTGGGACCGACTTGTTCGCCGCCCCGTGCATCCACGGCAGACGATGCCGCTCTAGCGATCATGGCAATCGCCGTACGAGCAGAATCCGAAGATAAAACCGAGGCCGCCCAGATCACAGGGATACCACGGTCCCGTAGTACTCGGGCATACAGCCCCGCTTGTTTGTTCGTGCGTACCAGGATTGCGTGTTCGGAGTAGGGCGTACCCGATCGCCGGCTCTCCCTGATATCCTCAGCGATCGCGTCGGCCTGCGTCCTTTCATCCAGAGTCGTGGCGAAACGTATTCGACAACGTTCGCCGGAAGACACAGACCGCATACGCCGAGGAGGCGTCAGGCCAGCGTGGTCCGCGAAGGCTCTCAGCAAACGGACGATACGTTCTCCACAGCGATAGTTCACCGCCAGTTCGTATTGCCCGTGAACTGTTCGCCCCATGCCACCAGACGCCCAGCCCTTCCATCCCGCTCCACGAAATCCGTAGATCGCCTGATTAGGATCGCCAACCGTCCAGAGGCTCGCCGTACCGACCGTCAATAGACGAATCATCTCCCATTCGGCGTCGTGGAGATCCTGTGCTTCATCGACAAGGACGTGGTCCAACGTGCCGGCAACGGTTGAGAGTACATCCTGATGCGAGCGTAGGAGCTCAAGTGAGCGATACACTAGATCGGATAGGTCCAGGCAATCATTACTGCTCAGCAGCGCTTGATACGCGGAATACGCGCGAATCGGAGCATCGTCCTTCACACCGAGCGGCGTTAATGCGCTCAACAGGCTCGCAGGAGTGATTCCCTTGCTTTTCCATCTCCCAATGCTCCGGTAGTATCCGATCAGCGTGGTCAACGGACTCAATCCGATCGGCGCATCCGACATCTCAAACAAATCGAGACGCTGTTCCATGAAACGGATGGCTTCGTCAGCGCTCAAGATCCCAGGGTTCGGCGACAAGCCGATTCGACCGCCGTAGGTGCGAAGGATCTCGAGGCCCAGGGCGTGCGTAGTGGATACGCGTATCCCACGACACTCGTCACCGAGGCTCTCCTCCAACCGATTCCGAATCTCGGAACACGCATGTCGAGCGAATGTTAGGATCGATATCCGGTCCGGTCTGACTCCCGACCGTATCAAGTGGACAGCGTGGCCGATCAATGCGCGCGTCTTTCCTGTGCCTGGACCCGCCAGGACGGTAACGTCACCATCCATATGGACCGATGCGCGGCGTTGGTAGGTGTCCAGGGGCCTATGCGGCTCTGCGGGTCGCACTGCTGGCCGGATCGGGCGGAGGATGTGGTGCACGAGCTGTCCATCAATGGTGGCTTGTCGAACGCCTATCTTCTCAGCGATCGCCGAAGAGGTCATTCCGCCTAGGAAGGCGGCTCTGAGTGCGGGTCCGGGTGCAATGAGTTCAAGGCCGAATACCGTGGCATCGATCTCATCAGCCTGGACCGGACTGTACCCCAGCGGTCCATCCACATCGAACGACGAGCGGGCGAGGAATCCGAAGGTCCCCTCATCATCATCGTTAATATCAGCGCCTGTACCGCACCAGGCATGTCCGAGCTCATGCGCGATTAGTAGTCGGCGGTCGGATGGCGCCAAACCTTCCCGGATCCAAACGGCGCCCGCCTCACGGTCGAGTACGCCAAGAGCGCCGGCAAGAAGCGGATCGAAACGTGGCAAGCCGATACACTGGTAGCCCAGAGAGCTCAACAGTGCTTCTATCGGAATATCCGCCGATCGAAGGGAGTGAATGTCCAGTCCTACGGATCGCAGCGCACGGTGTGCCGCGTCGCGAACACCATCGAAATCGGACCGTGTCATGGCCGGAGATCTTCTTCGATCTAGGTGGATCTCACGCCCATTTCGCCTTCTGCTCGAGGCTCATATCGGGCGCATCACGCACGCTTTCCGCGAAATCAAGACGTTCGATATGATCCGCTCCGATTTCCGTATCGGTATCGATCGACCCATCCATTGCCGATCCATCAGCCCGTACGGAGCGATACAAGCCGACCCTATGTTCCGCTTCGGACAACCGCAAGGGTGTTCGAAGGCCACCCTCTTGTACGTCACGAGCAGTCGCTCGATACGATGCCTGTCGAGCAAGGGTCGGCGGGCGGTTCAAATACTCAAGCAGAGCCACCAGCGGTTCGTCGATCGCCTTGGAGAGATCGGTCAACAGCTGAAGCGGAATGGTAGAGGGTTCATAGAACCGACGGTCGAGCTTCGTCAGGACACTGAGGCCGAGTTCGAGGCTCTCGGCAAAGGACGATGGCGCCCTACCCAGGCGTTTAATCGTTCCAAGAAGACCCCATTGTGAGAGCTGGCTTGCTGCACCATGAGTGCGCATCCGCTCGAGCATCGCCGCAATGCTGGTCTTAGCCTCTATGCTCTCCGCTGCCTGAGGATCCAGATCATCGGCCGTGGGCTCCAGGTCCATCAACGGCACGCGGCTAAGCGCGAGATCCATCAGGTCCGAGCCGTATTCCGGATATCGGGCCAGGTACTCCGCCAGCGTTCTTTCATCAATATGGCCAAGCTTCGAAAACTCGAACAACGCTTCGTCCCGTGTCACACGCTTCATCGCTCGGCGCCTCCATAATGTTTGATCAACAGCTCTCGAGCCTTCGTCAACCAGTTCCTTATCGTTCTGGATGTAACTCCCATCCGCCTGGCGATCTCACCCTCGGTATAACCATGCCGATGACGCAGGACGACGGCGCGGCGAAGGTTATCCGGGAGACCGTCCAACATAACGCGATGAATCGCTTCCTCCTCCACATTGACAGCGGACGGCATCGATTGGAGCGTCTCCGGGAAAGGGGACGGACCGTCGGCATCCCGTTCCCCGAATCGGCAATAGGGCCGCACTACATCACGTATCCGAAGCCCGAGGCAGTGCCAGAAACGGACCTCCCAGAACTCCTGACATGAGTCCGTTCGTCGCCATTGTTCGATCAATAATACAGCCAGATCCGATCGGATATCCTCCAGAGCGTACATCACGCCATACCTTGGAAGCCGCCTAAGAATATACGGGACGCACTTATACAGCAGGGCCTCCACGATCTGATCGCTGACTCCGGTCAGACCCATTACATAGGCAATACGAAACGCGCATACCCCAGCCTCGGGCGACAGATCGGCGATGGCCCTTGGCACTGCATATGCGGGCATACCCATCAGCTTCCGTAGATCCGCAATCGCGTGCGGTTCGCGCTGATACTGACCATGCGGTGTCCGATCGATGTACGGGAAATCCTCGTTGATGAGCCGTGTCTGTTCATTGGTATTCATTTCATCTACTCGGAAAGTGAACTGCACTATCGGAAATCGCCGCAACCGGGAAAGCTCCTGATTGGCTGAGCTGCTCCCTCCCGTCGCGGAAGGAGGCTTTGTTGATAACCATCATCCGATCGGCAGCGGATGCGGCAGCGAACGTGTCACACGATCAGCGGCCCAGCCACGGACACATCCATCGTCCCGACGGACGCCGTCGGTCATGGTGCGCTTATCGAGCCAAGATGCCGTTTGAGGAAGGCTCTGGCGTCTACGAGCAGCGCCGTCGGAGGGAGCACGTGGCCAGAGTTGTACCATTTGATCTCTTTCGGTTCGGCCGCTGCCGACCAGAGCGCCTCTGTAGCATAGGCAGGGATCAGCTCATCCTTCCGGGCGGATAGGACAAGAAGCGGGCGCGGTGCAAACCGGCCGATGAAGTGAACTGGATCTGTCAGCGCTGCGCCAAGCCGAAGCCGTTCCATATCGTTCGGCTGCACCATCTTCGCACGAACAGCCCAATCCGCGAATCCCCCGCCCGGTATCGCCAGGACCGCGGCCCGTATTCGCGGCTCTACACCGATGAAGGTGCCGCCGATCATTCCTCCCTGACTGAATCCGACAAAGCCGATACGGGTGCGGTCCACGTCCTTACGGGATATCAGATAATCGACCGCCCTTCGGAGATCCCGTACCGTCTGGATCCAGGCGTCCCGTTCCGTCACGTGATGGATCAGGTGGATGTCGCCGGAACGGTTCGTGCGCGATCGCTCACCATGGTATTGGGCATCGATCGACAGAGTCGCAAAGCCCATCGTATTCAGCATATCGCTGGTCAGCCGGACATAATCAGTATCCTTGTGACCACCGGAGCCGGCCAACAGCAGAACCGCGGGAAACGGAGCCTTCGCCTTCAACGGTAGGGTCAGGATACAGGGCACTCGCTGATCGTTGACGCTGTCGAAGGTCACCTTATACCGAGAGCGAACGCTGCTGATCTTTGCCGCCTCATCCTTGAGCTTCGGCGCCGCAGACACAACCGCGTTGAGTGGTTGCGAGGTGTCGATCTCGTAGATCGCCCCCCGTATCTCCTCAAGACCCGGTGATTGCGCTTGTCCGGAGGTCGAAACGCCCAGCGCAAGGACTACTGGAACTAGAACGGCACGAACAATGAGTCTACGGCAGTACAACGTACACCTCCCTGTCACTCACCGTTCTTTTCACCAATACGGGCAGGATCCCATGCCCCTGCCGCCGAACCTGCGAGGACATGGCAGAGTACCACAGCAATCACGAGGACCGACTTACGACCAGCCTAAGCGCCCACGACGCTGATGGTATCACCTCGATGCTCATCGGCAACGGCGAACTTGCCACAACCATCGGTCCCACCGGCTTTCATGATGATCCGCTTGATCCGAGCGCCACCGCACATCAGACCCAGTTCTTCGTCTGGGCAGGCCGCAGGGGCCCCGGTGCGGGTAGGCCTCTTCTCGACTTTGGCAGCCTGAGCCGGCGCCTGCTCATCGATCGTAGAACGCCCACGCCGGTCGACTGGGAACAGACCCTGCATCTCGAGGATGGAATCGTAACCTCTCGATATACCACCGATTCCATCATCGAAATCGCCGATACCTTCATCCCACTTCATTGCAATGCGCTGATGGCCAGAGTAACGATCGAACGGACCGCCAATCGTTCCCGACAGCTGGACTACCGGATTCGGTACCGTCTGCCCCGTTGGCCCGCAGTTCGAGATGTTCAGCGGACGGGCGCTGGCGTCGAACTGCGTTACACGTATCTTGATCAGATGGGCACGATCGTAATCCAGTCTCGATGTGACGATCCCGATTGCGGGTGCGCCATCGATCAAAATCTTGAGGAGATCGCGTTCGTCCATCGCGTCAGCCCAAACCGATCCGCGACCATCAGAGTACTCCTTCAGTTCAGCGACCGGGTGACCTTCGCGTTTCCGCTCGACATCGAACAATGGGACGACTATGCCGCAACGCATCGAGCCGGTTGGCGCGCCTACACAGGGCGGAGCGTTCTGACGACCGGCAATTCGGAGATCGATCGCTTGCGTGCCGTTGGCCTATACACCATTCGCGCCCAGCTAAGTCCGTGGTCGATCGGCCCCACGCTTTCCGAACGGTACTGGGGCGGCGGCGCGTTCCATGACGAGATGTACCCTTTCTATGCATTGCTGTCCGGCAATCACGCGGACCTCGCCGCCCGGATGCCCTACTTTCGGTTGGCTACGCTGCCCCAGGCTCAAGCGCGCGCCCGGGGAACTGGTGCGCTGTATCCGTGGAGCAGCACCGAGGACGGCCAGGAGCGCGATCCCGACGGCCTATGGCTGTCGGAGCGTTTTCACCTTGCCCAGTTTTCGGCCGAGATATGGGCGCTCTGGCTCTATACGCGGGACCTATCCCTCCTGGAAGACCTCTATCCGGTCCTCCGAGAGATCGCCCGGTACTACGAGAAGAACGTGGTTCAGATCGGATCGGACGGCAGGCTGTCTACCCGGCCCTGCGTGGACTTCGACGAGTCCGTCGGGCCAGTCAACGGCGGCCCATTCACCCTTTCGGGTACGGCCTTCGCCCTCCGTTGCGCCGCCGATGCTGCGGACATCCTCGGTGTTAATCCCGCGCGAGGGGCTCACTGGCGTGAGCTTTCGAACGGGCTCCTGGCTAGCATCGTCGTCGCCTCCGCGCGCGAGATGCATGGGGAGGTATTTGGAATCCCGGACGGCGCCGCGCTGCACTATTCGGTCCTGGGGCACATCTTCCCGTTCCGCACCGAAATCGGCTCCGCGCGCGCTCGGCGCAGCGCTGAGCTGATCCACCGTGCCTGCCGCTCCACACGGGGCTGGAAGCCGGGGTTATCGCCGGTGTACGACGATACCAACTGGCTCTGGGCCGGCGCCCATCTCGGAATCGTCCACGCCATGCACGGGGAGGGCGATCTCGCATGGGAAGCCCTATCGTCGGGACCCTCCTGTTGCGGGCCGGGACTGGTGCCGAACGAGCATCTGGCGGCGGACGGGCATCCCCGCGTTCCGTGGTTCACCACCGGTATCGGCGCGTGGATCTATGCCCTGCATGCGGTCTTCGTCGCGGTCGATGAAGGGGCGACCCATCTCTGTCACGGACTGCCGCATACTATGGACGATTGCACGTTCGATGGCCTCCTGGGCGGAGGCGGCGTTCTCCTCTCTGGAACGGTGAGTGGCGGCCGTATCGAGCGGCTGAGGGCTCAAGCAACAACGGCGCTCCGTGGACCATGGCGTTACACCGTGCCGACACGATTGATGCAGCGCCGACGGCCGCTCGGAACGATCGTTCAGACGACGCCGGAGCGATTGATCCTAGAGCTGGATATTGAACCGGATCGTCCTGCAGATCTATTGTAACTCAATCAGCGCCACGAACCGAAGGAGAACGTCCCGTGCCCGACATGCTCGCCAACCTGCTCATCCTGCCGGATCTGCAACCCCATCTCAACACTCTGTCCGAACAGGGTGTAATCATCCGGAGGGCGAACGTCTTTGAGATCTCGCAGGTGAGGTCGTTCATTCAAAACGACTTCGCTACGAGCTGGGCCGACGAGGTTCTTGTCGGTTTCTCGAACAAGCCCGTTACCGTCTACATCGCTATCAGGGACGGAGAGGTGATCGGGTTTGGCGCCTACGAGTGCACACGGCGCGCGTATTTCGGCCCCACTGGTGTCACGGAGCGGGAACGTGGCAAGGGAATAGGGAAGGCGTTGCTCCTTGCCTGCATGCATGGCCTCAGGGATCTGGGCTACGTCTATGGCATCATCGGCGGCGCCGGGCCGATCGAGTTCTATTCCGGAGCCCTGGGCGCAATCGTCATTCCCGGCAGCGAACCGGGCATCTACGCGGACAGGTTGAAGAGACGTACCGAGCCTGATGACTAGGTTCATTATCGTTTGCGGGGTGGTTCTTGCGGCGTTTCCGGCCATCTCGGGGATGTCCGCATCGGACCGTTACGAGGCCGCAATACGACGCTTCGACCGGGCCGAGGCCGCCTATCGGTCCGCCGCTCCCTACAGGACGACTAAGGACAATGACGCCCTTCCATGGTCTGAGTCGTACCTCCTTCAGGCCTATGCCGTTATGTACCGAGCGACGGCTCAACGCAGATATGCTGAACTCCTCTTTGATCGCTTCGAGGCCATAGCTCGGGATCAGGATGATCGGCGGCGTCCACCCGCGGTCGACGCCTTTACGCGGACGATCCGGCCGGCGTGGGGCACGGCGCAATACACACAGGGACGCTGGCACGTATGGGCCGTCCACACCGGCATGCTGTGCCTCGGACCGGCGGAGTGCGCGGCGGATATCCTATCCCGCAGGACGCCGCAGACGCTCCGTAAACGAGCGCAGGAGATTCTGGATCTGATCGATGAGGCCATGGCTGCTCATGACAGCGAATGGCGCTGGGGTCCCAGGCGCGATGAAGCCCATATGATCGATCCCGCGATCGGCCTGCTGCCCTTGAACCAGCAGAATGCTCCCGGCATGGTCTGGCTCAGTTTATACCGTTCGATGCATCAGCGGCTCTACAGGGACCGAGCTGAGGCTCTTGGACGCTATTTCCGCAACCGAGTACGGACCACGTCGAACGGCGGGATCGATTGGGCCTATCAACCGAATATCGAAGGGAATGCACGGGGCGCCGAGGACATCTCCCACGCTGCGATCAACGTGCAGTTCGCGGTCCGCCTCCGTCAGGCGGGTCTCGTGTTCACCGACTCCGATCTGCGGAGGATCGGGATCACCTGGAGATCGGTGATCCGAAAAGGTCCCGGAACGTGGGCTGACACCATGAACGGAGCCGGCAACACCAATACCCATGTCCCTCAGGCGATTGGCCGATGGTTGGATCTCGCGCCATGGGCGCCGACCATCCGTGATGATGCGGAAGGTGCACTCGGATCTCTGGATACGACGGGTTCTGCGGCCGTCCTGCTGGGTATGGCAAAGCTCGCGGCCCAGACACCGAAACGGTAAGCCTACTTCACCACCTGCAGGAAGCCCGTGAGCAGCCCTGGCACAATGCCGAGTAGCAGGGTCGCAAACGCCGAAACGAAGACTGTCAAGCCGGCGCCGGTCAATCCAACCTGACGAGGGGCATCCGGACCGCTCGCACTCTCGAATGCCGCATACCAGACCACGCGGAGGTAGTAGTACGCTCCCATCGCGCTCGTCAGGGCGATCGTGACGGCCAGCGTCATATCGCCTCCGATCAGGACCGCGTAGAAGATCTGCCATTTACCGATGAAGCCGACCGTGGCCGGAATGCCCGCCAGAGATAGCATGAACAGAATCAGCGCATACCCGGACGGCGCGTCACGCTGCACCAGGCCGCGTAGGTCATCGAGCGTTTGGACGTCCTTGTCGCGGGAGCTCAGATAGGCGAGTACGCCGAACGCCCCGAAGCCAGCGAGCGCATAAGCGAGCAGGTAAAAGACCGACGCGCTCATGGCGGCGGTATTCGTTCTCGCGCCCGCCGTACCTTCGTAATGCATCGCCACGCACACCATTGCGGCTAGTAGATAACCCGCATGGGCCACCGCAGAATATCCGAGCATTCTTTTCACGTTCGTCTGTGCAATCGCAACGAGATTGCCGTAGATCATCGTCGCGATCGCGAGGACGCGAAGCATGGGAATGAGCGTCTGTGAGCCGCCTGCGAACACGTCAAGGACGCGAATGAGACCCGCGAATGCGCCGATCTTCGCCGTTGCCGCAAGGAACGCCGTGGCGCTGGTTGGCGCGCCTTCGTAGACATCCGGCGCCCATTGGTGGAACGGAACCGCGGCGACTTTGAAACCGAGGCCTGCAATAATCAAGATCATACCGGCCAGTCCCATAGGCGTATGGAGCGCTCCATGCGCAACCGCGGACTGGATCTTAGCAAACTCGGTAGAAGCGGATACCCCGTAGATGAGCATAATGCCATACAGAAACAGAGCCGATGCGAAGGCGCCCGTCAGGAAGTACTTGAGCGCCGCCTCCCCACTCCGACCGTCCCTCCTCGCGAATCCTGCCATGGCATAGAAACCGAAGGACATCAACTCGAGCCCCAGAAACAGGATGAGCAGGTCGTTGGCCAACAGCATAAGGTACGCACCGGCCAGGGAGAGCAGCAGTATTGCGTAGTATTCGGGCTCATCGATCTCCCTCGCTTTGAGGTAGCTCTGCGCGATGAGTACACCGAGAAGACCTGAGAGGAGTAGGACGAAGGCCGAGGCTGTGGAGAGACTGTCGGTGACCAGCGTCTCCGCGAACAAAGTGGCGCCAAAGCCTTCTCCCGGCAGCCGGATCAGCAACGCAAGCGCTGCCAGGACGCCGAGAGCGCTAATAGTCGCGCTGCCGCTATTGCCTCCACACCTGCGTAGGAACGGCATCACAAGGAGGATCAGGCCGCTCGCGCCGATCAGGGCGAGAGCAGGGTACAGGGCGCTGAGATCCGCGATGAACCGACTTGATCCACTCATTACCGGTTTTGCCCTACCGCCGCTATCGACGGACGAGTTTCATGCTCGGCAACCTGGCCCATGTCGAACCCGCCCGGCGTTGGTACGGCCGAGGCGGCCTGCTGGTCGGCAGTCTGTCTCTGCTGCGCAATCCCGGTCAGCGGCCGTATCCATGGAGACACATAACACCCGAGCCACAGAACCATGACAACGAGCGGTACCAGAACGAATCTCTCCCGCATTGTGAGGTCAGATACATGATCGTGTCCGTCCGCCATCTGCGGCCCGCAGAATACGCGTTGGAAGAGCCAGAGCATGTATACCGCCGAGAAGATCATGCCGCAGGCGGCGATCGCCGCGTACATCGGTCCATGGTTCGGCGCCAGATAGGCCCCCTGAAGCACCAGAAACTCGCCGACGAAGCCGTTGGTCATAGGCAATGCGGCCGAGGAGAACGCGGCGATCAGGAACACGGCTCCGAAGAACGGCGCAATGCGTCTGATCCCGCCATAGGCCGCGATGGCGCGAGTGTGTTTCCGATCATACAACATGCCGACCAGGAAGAACAACATTCCCGTCGAGATCCCGTGGTTCACGCTCTGCAGTATCGCTCCGGTCATCGCTGTGACGTTGAAGGAAAAGACGCCCAGCATCACCACACCCATATGGGAGACGCTCGTATAGGCCACTAGCTTCTTCATGTCCGGCTGGATCGCCGCGACGATGGCGCCGTAGATGATAGCGATCACTGACAGCCACAGGAACAACGGTGCGCTCGCCTGCATCTGCTCGGGAAACAGTGGGAGACAGACGCGGATAAAGCCGTAGACCCCCATCTTGAGCAACACACCGGCGAGGATCACGCTTCCCGCGGTCGGCGCTTCGACATGGGCATCGGGCAGCCATGTGTGGAACGGAATCATCGGCACTTTGATCATGAACGCGAGCGCGAACGCCCCGTAGAGGTACATCAACGCCGGCGCGGGAATACCCGCGAGCTTCATTGCAGCGGGCGAACCGCTAGCGCCAAGCTCCAGCAGACTGAAGCTGCCTGTCTGGACGTACAGGTAGATGATGCCCACGAGCATGAGAACGCTGCCGGTAAACGTATAGACGAAGAACTTGATGGCTGCGTAGATCCGCCGCTCATGCCCCCAGATGCCAATCAAGAAGTACATCGGGATCAGGACTATTTCCCAGAACACATAAAAGAGCGCCAGATCGAGCGCAACGAACACGCCCATCATCGCGGCCTCTAGTACGAGCAAACAGACCATGTACTCTCGGATGCGGGATTGGAGACGAACCGAGTAGAGGACACTCAGCAGCGTCAGAAAAGCGGTTAGCATCACGAGCAGCAGGCTCATCCCGTCGAGCCCTACGTCGTAGTTGATGCCAAAGCCCGGGATCCATTCGCCTAGCTCGCGGAACTGAAAACCGGGTCGCCCCGGCTCAAACCGGAACCAAAGACAGATCGCCAGGACGAACTCCGCTCCAGCCACCACGAGGGCCAGAATCGCGGCAGGTGACAACCCGGAATCCGCGGCGTCCCTCTTGCGTGTCGGGGCAGTCGCGACGATCATCGCGCCGATGACGGGCAGGAAGATCAGCAGGCTGAGAAGATGCTGTTCGAACATCGTTATCGAACGCCTCCGCCGATGAGCGCCCAGACGGCGAGGACCGCAACACCCGCGAGCATGGTGGTCACATAGATCCGAACATATCCGGTCTGAAAGCCGCGCACGATCTCGCTCAGGAGCCCGACGACAAAGGCAACGATGTTCACGAGTCGATCGATGATGCCCTGATCGACCCATTGCCAGAGGACGGTGGCGACCTTGCCGCCGAATCGGATCCCGATCGCGTTTGCGGCCGAATCGACATACCAGAGCCGCCCCGCACCGACGAGAATCGGATTGCGCGCCGGTTCAATCGCCTCGCCCTTTGCAGCCTCAGCAGGATAGAAGACCAGCCCAGCGGCCATTGCGGCAATCGCAACGATGGCGCCAATGCCCAATCCAACTCCAACCGGAACACCTTCGTGGGCCACATGCAGTGCGGCTGTAGGCAGCACAGGCTCGAGGAAATGCTGCAGTTGATGACCCCATGGCGTACCGATCAGACCGCCGATGATCGAAAGAACGGCGAGGAGCGCCAGAGGGATCCACATCGACGGAGGGGACTCATGGACGTGGACCTCGTGCGTGTTGAACCGTTCTTTTGCCCCAAAGGTCATCACCATGAGCCTGGTCATATAGAGACCCGTTAGGAAAGCCGTGAACGTGCCGACCGCGTAGATGACCATGCCATATGTATGAATACCTGCGCCATATCCGAGGATCAGGTCCTTGGACCAGTAGCCGGACAGCCCGGGGAATCCGCAGATGGCCGCCCAGGCCGCAACCATGGTCGCAAAGGTAATCGGCATGTGCTTGCGCAAGCCGCCCATCAGCCTCATGTTCTGCTGTCCAGCCATACCGTGGATCACCGAGCCGGCGCCGAGAAACAGTAGAGCTTTGAAGAAGGCATGGGTCATCACATGGAACATGCCCGCAGCGAACGCGCCCGCACCGCACCCGAGGAACATAAAGCCAAGCTGCGATACAGTGGAATACGCCAGAACCTTCTTGATGTCGGTCTGTGTCAGGGCGATCGTCGCGGCGAATATCGCAGTGAAAAGGCCGACCAGCGCGACGATGAGAAGGACCGCGGGAGCCTGCACGAAGATCACCGACATGCGGGTCAGCATCACTACACCCGCCGTTACCATCGTCGCTGCGTGGATCAGCGCGGACACCGGCGTTGGGCCTGCCATCGCGTCGGGAAGCCAGATATGCAATGGGAACTGCGCCGACTTACCACAGGCGCCGATGAATAGGAGGCTCGCTATGAGCGCGGCCGATCCGGTCCCGAGGGCACCGTGGAGTGTCTCCTTCCGTGCCGCGAGGTCGAGGAACCCCCGGCCGTCAGCGGTATGGAATGAAACGGTACCGAATAGGCTGACAATCGTCAGGATGCCCAGGACAAAGCCGACATCGCCGATTCTGTTCACGATGAACGCTTTGTTGCCGGCCTTCGCGTTGTCGGTATCGTCGTACCAGAAGGATATCAGCAGGTAGGAGCATAACCCGACCCCTTCCCAGCCGACGAACATCATCAGAATGCTCTCCCCGAGGACGAGAAAGAGCATCGCCACGATGAACAGGTTGAAATAGGCAAAGAACCGGGCGTAATCGCGGTCGTGAGCCATGTAGCCAGTGGCGTACAGGTGGATCAGGCCGCCCACACCGGTAACGATCAGGCACATCAGCGCCGACAGCGGATCGATCAGCGCCGCAAACTGGGCGTGGATGGGGCCGGCGTCGATCCACGGCAAGGTCTTGGCAAACGGCAGTAACGGGACGATGGCCCGGCGGGCCTCCGCGGGCAATGCAAGGAGATCTCTGACCAGCGCCGCACTCAGAGCAAAGGGGACCAGAACCGCCAGGGTCGCAAGGGCGCCGATGACCCGTCGGCCAGCGGCATCGCCGAGCACCTGAAGGATTCTGCCCCCGAAGAGCATGATCACCACGAAGCTGATAAGCGGCACGCAAGGTATCGCCCAGACGAGGCCTCCCGAGCTCAGATGCCCCATTCCATCCATCATAGTCGGAGGCTATCCACACGATCGACATCGATCGTCTCTCGTGTTCTGAAAAGGGCGACGATGATCGCCAAGCCGATCGCAACCTCCCCCGCGGCGACGGCCATGACGAAAATCGCCAGCATCTGTCCGCCGGTGTCGCCGAAATGGCGGCCCAGCGCCACAAAGCCTAGGTTCGCCGCGTTGAGCATCAACTCGATACACATCAACATCACGATCGGGTTCCGACGGGTGGCGACGCCGAACGCTCCGCAGCAGAAGATGAGAACCGATAGAGCCATGTAGTGAGCCGTAGGTACGGGAAGGATCATTCCGATCTCCGCCTCGTCAAAACGACCGCTCCTACGATCGCGCTCAGGAGCAGCAACGAGATCACTTCAAACGGAAAGAGCCAGGGCAGTTCGGGATCGTAGAGAGCATAGCCGATGGCCTGCGCGGTGCCGCCCCGCTCGAGGGACTCGGCGGTCGCCTTCATCGGGGCAAGACCATGACGCCACACTGAGCCTCCGACCATCGCAAGTGTCAACGTGAGCGCACCGATCACCGCGAGCACGAATCCGGCACCGCGTGAGCGGATGCCGCCGCCAGTTACGCCTAGGTTCAGCAGCATGATCGTGAAGAGAACGAGGACCATGATCGCACCGGCATAAACGATTACCTGTACGGCCGCGACGAACTGCGCCGACAGAGTCAGGTACATCACCGCCAGCGTAAGCATATGCGCCACGAGCATCAACGCGCCGCGAACGGGATTGCGGTTCAACACGGTCATAGCGGCCGTAACGACGGCGATCGTCGCAAGGATCCAAAAGATAATCGCGCTCGCCACGTCGTTACCCAGCCCCCTCCGCGCCCATCATATTGGGCTTGGGTCGCTCTGGTTTGGCCGGGATAGCGCTCTTGGCGGTCGGGCTTGTATAGTACGCATCGACGACCGCTCCGAGCATCAGAACCGCCAGCGCAACCGGGAATAGCCGCTTCCATCCGAAACGCATCAGCGCATCGTAGCGAAATCTGGGCAGGGTAGCCCGTACCCACACATAGGTGAAGATAATGAGTGCGATCTTACCGAAGAACCAGACAACGCCCGGTATGATCGTCAGACCGGGCGCGGGCGCCTGCCATCCGCCCAGCCAAAGCACGGTAGCCATCGCGGAGACGACCACCATCGAGGCGTATTCACTCATGAAGAACACCGCGAACTTCATCGAGGAATATTCGGTCTGAAAACCCGCGACGAGCTCGGACTCGGCCTCGGGCAGATCGAACGGCGCACGATTCGTCTCCGCTACCATGGAGATGCCGTACACGATTGCTGCGATAAGGCCGAGTGGGAACCAGCGGAGGATATTCCAGGACAAGATCCCACCGGATTGCGCCTGCACGATCTCGACGAGGCTCAAACTCCCCGCCATCAGAACCGCCGTCAGGATGGTGAGACTCATCGCGAGTTCATAGGAGATCGACTGCGCGCTCGACCGGAGGCCGCCGAGCAGCGAGTACTTGTTATTCGAGGACCATCCGCCGAGGACGATGCCATAGACCTGCAGGGCCGCCAATCCGAATACCCAGAGTACACCGATATTCACGTCGGCGGCGACCATCGGCAACGTTCGGATCGTGCCATCGGCCATCCGTATTCGGAGTTCGGTAATAGGGATTACAGCGCATGAAGCAAGCGGCGGCATGAGGGCCAGTACCGGCGCCAGATAGTAGATGCGTCGATCCACCGATGTCGGGAGGATGTCCTCCTTAAAGAACAGTTTAATCCCATCGGCAATAGGTTGCAGGATCCCCCTGGGACCGACTCGATTCGGCCCGGGCCGATCATGGAACAAACCAAGCACGACGCGTTCGAACCAGGTCAAGAGCGGCACCACGGCGAGGACGATCCCGAACATGATGGCGAGGCTGAGGTACGGCAACACCGTTACCAGGTCCAACGGCCCTATTTGAACGTTCGGAATCGTCACCGGCTATCCTCGTTGCTCTGATCCGCCAGCAGCCGTCCGCCGTCGCCCAGATTGTCCGGATTGCATTCCGCAAAGGCGCGCTCCGAAGTCGCGATGGCCTCGAAGACATCGCGCCAGCTCGCGTAGGGCATATCAATGCCGAGCCGCATGCCCACGTTTGCGGCGATACGCCATTCCTCACGGACGTCGACACCCGCATCAAAGGCCTGATGGAAGCGCTGCACGCGACGCTCCATACTGGTATAGGTACCGTCATATTCGGCAACGCTCGCCAGCGGCAACACCACATCAGCCATCGTCGCTGTCCGATTGAGGTCGAGAGCGGTTACAACCACAAAGGGCGCTTGTTCGAGCGATTGCGTGGCCAGTTCCGGATCATGAAACTGCGATGCGATGTCCACGCCGCTCACCCACAGCGCCTTCACCGTTCCGTCCTTCAATCCGTGAAGGATCTGATCTGCATTGAGGCCGGGTGCGGATGCCTGCACGCTTCCATCCGGAAGGATGCCTAACTCCCGCGCTCCCTGCTCATTAACGGAACAGGCGTAGGTATTGATGACGCAGGGCGTTCCCATCTTGTCGGCGGCGGCCTTCAGCGTAGCCGGTACGCTCAGACTCCGGGACCATACGTCCCGCCCGATGATGATCGCGATCGGTCCATCGTCAAGCCTGGGGATCGCCGATCCGAACTCCACATTCGCCTCGGCGCCTGCGTTTGGCAGAGATGCCGCCGCGTCCGACGCCCCTTCAGACGCGCCAGGATCACGACCACCGGTCATCACGTGCGCCAACGCTTCAGCGATTGCCGTCTCCTGGCCGGGCTCGTACCAGATCGATCTATGCGCAAAATCAGTGACCTTGTTCGCATGGGGCCGCTCACGATAGGAGCTCGGTTGGCACTCGATGACCTTCGCGCCCCTGCGGACGGCGGCCTTACGCACCCTCAGATACAGGATCGGCAACTCGACGGCGAGATCGCATCCGAAGACGATGATCGTCGTCATCCGTTCGTAGGCCGCAATCGGTGTAGGGCTTTGCGAACCCAGCGCCGCCCGCACATCGGCGGCGGAAGGATAGGCTGGGCCAAGCCGGTGGTCCATGTTCTGGGAGCCGAGCACCTCCTGAAAGAGTCGGCGGAGAACGAACAGGTCTTCGTTCGAGGACCGAGCGCCGCCCAGAAACGCCGCTGCGGGCCCCGCTTCGCTCAAGGCCGTCGCGACATGGGTCAGGGCTTCATCCCATGAGACTTCACGGAAGACCGCGCCGTCTCGGATCAACGGACGCCGAAGTCGCTTCTCGTGCGAGACATAGTCCATCCCGAACTTGCCCTGATCACAGGTCCATTCCTCGTTGACCTCTTCGTTCAGGCGCGCATTCACCCGCAGGAGCTTGCCCGCTCTGTGATCAAGCTTGATGTTGCATCCGTTGGAGCATTCAGTGCAGATCGACTTCTGGGTAGATAGGTCCCACGGACGGGCCGTGAACCGATAGGGCCGGGATAACAGAGCGCCTACCGGGCAGACCTCGATGACGTTGCCCGAGTAGAGCGAGGTGAACTCGGTGTCCCGAAACGAAGAAACCTCCATGTCGGCGCCCCGTTTGAGGAAATCAAGCTGGGCATCGCCGGAGATATCCGACGCGAACCGGGTGCAGCGGGCGCAATGAATGCACCGTTCCCGATCGAAGATGACGTACTTGGACAGCGGATACGCCTTGGGCGGATGTCGCTTTTCTTCAACGAAGCGCGTGGTTGCGGCGCCGTAGTGCATCGTATTGTTTTGGAGCGGACATTCGCCGCCGCGATCACAGATCGGGCAATCGAGAGGGTGGTTGATCAGCAGGAACTCCAGCATACCCTTCCGAGCTTCAACGATCATCGGCGTTTCGGTCTCGATCACCATACCTTCAGCCGCAGGCAAGCTGCATGAGGTCTGCGGCTTTGGCATCCGTGCCAACGCCAGTGTGCCATCGGGATTTTTCCGGGGCATGGATACTTCGACGAGACACATGCGGCAGTTGGCGCCGGCCTCCATCGTTAGCCTGGGGTGATAGCAAAAGTGAGGTATTTCGATCCCGACTCGGCGGGCCGATTCGATCACCATTTCGCCGGCAGGGACCTGCACGGTCGTGCCGTCGATGGTTATATTGACGAACTCAACTTGAGACACGCGCTATTATGCCACCTTCGGAACCGAGTGCTCGCCGACCGGCGATGTTTTGTGCCGAACCCAGTGCTCGTACTCATCGCGATACTGGAGTACGCTCGCACGAATCGGCCAGGCCGCAGCATCGCCCAGCGGACAGTAGGATCGGTCGTCGATGTTATTGCAGACGCTGACCAGCAGATCCGGGTCCTCAGGTCTGCCCTTGCCGTGAACGATACGATCCATGATCTTGGCCATCCAGCGGGTTCCCTCACGACACGGGGTGCATTTGCCGCAGGACTCATGAGCGTAGAACCGCGCCGTAACCCACATGAGCTTGACGATATCCGTGGTCTCATTGAAGACCATGCAGCCGCCCGACCCCAGCATGGTTCCCGCGGCCCGGCATCCATCATAGTCGAGTCGAACATCGGCGCATATCGCCGCGGGCAGGATCGGCACGGACGAGCCGCCCGGGATGATCGCTTTCAAGGCGCCGCCGGTGACGCCGCCCGCCATATCGAGCAGCTCGAGCAACGGGGTGCCGAGTTCGATCTCGTAGTTCCCCGGCCGCGCCACGTGGCCGCTCACGCTGAAGATCTTGGTCCCTTTGGCCCGTTCCGTGCCCATCGACGCGTACCAGGCGCCGCCTCGTCGGAGGATATGAGGGGCGCATGCATAGGTCTCGACGTTGTTGATCAGTGTTGGACGCCGCCAGAGGCCTGCGACTACGGGCAGCGGAGCATGCGGCGGTTTGGCGCGCGGTTGTCCCCGCTCTCCCATCAGGCTGCTCATCAGAGCGGTTTCCTCGCCGCATTCATAACTGCCCGCGCCAAGGTGAACGTGGATATCGAACCGGCTGCCGTCGGTGCGAATCCCTTCCCCCAGATAGCCGCGCTCATACGCCTCATCTACGGCTCTGCGGATCGCGTCGGCAGGCTCGGTGAACTCACCCCGAATGTAGATATAGCCCGTGGCGGAGCCGGTGGCGTGGCCCGCGATCGCCATTCCTTCGACGATCATATGCGGGAAGCGCAGCATCAACTCACGGTCCTTGAACGTCCCGGGCTCTCCTTCGTCCGCGTTGCAGACCACATAGCGATCTCCCGGCGGATTGCCCAGCATTCCATTCCACTTGATCCAGGTCGGGAAACCGGCGCCCCCGCGCCCTTGAAGCCCGGATACTTTTATCTCTTCGATCACGCCGGCGGGCGTCATCTGCAGCGCCCGGCGAAGCCCCTCGTAACCGCCCACGGTCTCATATACGGCCGCGGTCTCCACCCCGGGCAGATGACGGTGCTCGAACAGCACCAGCTTCTCAGCCACGATCGGCCTCCACCTCAGCCGACGGCCTCGGACGACCTTTACATCCTCCGCGCAGCTGCACCCGCACTACGGTGTCCGCATGGGTTACCACGTCGTTGCGAGGGTCTCCCGCAATATCGTCGAGCAGTCGATCCACATCCTCCGCAGTTACGTTCCCGTAGTAACGATGCCCTACCTGGACGACGGTTCCCGCCTCACACCAGTTCAGGCACTCAGCCTCGCTGAGACTGTATTCGCCATCGGCAGTCGTCTCTCCGACCTTGATGCCGAGTCTCTGTTCCAGTGTATGGATAACGGAGGCGCTGTCCAGGACAGCACAGGTAAGGCACGCGCATACCTCGATGTGCTTGCGGCCCCGTTTCTTCAGGTTATACATCGTATAAAACGATGCAACCCCTTCAACCTCCACCGGCGGCACGCCCAATCGGTGCGCCACCTCTTCCATGGCTTCCGCGGTGATCTCACCGCCATACTCACGCTGCGCGATCCAGAGTGCGGGCAACATAGCTGCTTTTCGCTGCGGATAGCGGGCCACGAGTTCCTCAAGCTCCCGCACCGCGTCTGGGGAAAACCGGCGCGCGTATGCCGGATCGGTACGGTCGTGAGTCAACGATCTATCTCCCCGAGGACGATATCCAGGCTGCCGATAATCGCAACAACATCGGCGATCAATCGGCCGCGGCATAACGTCGATAGCGCCTGTAGGTTCATGAACGAGGGCGCCCGCAGGTGCATGCGCCACGGATAGAAGCCGCCGTTCGAGACGACATAGAAACCCAGCTCGCCCTTGGGCGATTCGACGGGCACGCAGGCATGGCCCGCAGGCGGCGCGAATCCCTGACTCCACAGCTTGAAATGCTGGATCACCGCTTCCATGGACCGATCGAGATCCGCCCGCTTCGGCGGGAATATCTGAGGGTCATCGATGCTGACTGGACCATCGGGCATCCGTTCGATCGCCTGCCGCGCGATCTCACGGCTCTGGCGCAGTTCCGCCATGCGAACCCGGTACCGATCGTTCACATCCCCAAAGGCGCCGACGGGGATACCGAACTCAAAATCCTCAAACCGGGAATACGGGCTGGCTTTTCGCACATCGTATGCGACACCGCTACCTCGCAACGACGGACCGCTGACCCCGAGCCCGAGACACTCATCCGCAGAGATGATCCCCACGCCCTGGGTCCGTTCGCACCAGATCGGGTTTTGGTCGAGGATCGTCTCATACTCCGCAAAACGGCCGGGCAGATCATCCAGAACGAGCTTACATCGCTCAAACCAGCCCTCGGGCACATCGCCGCGGAGTCCGCCCGGGACGATCCAGGACGGCATCAAGCGGACGCCCGACAGCATCTCCGTCAGATCCAGAAGCTTCTCCCTCTCGCGCATAGCGTAGAAGAAGACCGTCATCGCTCCAAGATCGAGGGCGTGCGTTCCCAGCCAGACGAGGTGACTGGCCATCCGCTGGATCTCCGATAATAGAACGCGCAGATACTGCCCTCTCGGAGGTGGCTCCACCCCCAGCAGCCGCTCCACGGACAAACAGAACGCCAGGTTGTTGATGTGGGCGCTAACGTAGTCCATCCGGTCCGTTATCGTAACGGCCTTAAGGTAGCTCTGGTACTCGCCCTCTTTTTCGATGCCCGTATGGACGTAGCCGATATGAGGCGTCACACTGACGATTGTCTCGCCGTCTAGTTCGAGCACAAGCCGGAGGACTCCGTGCGTCGATGGATGTTGTGGCCCCATATTCAGAACGATGGTGCTGTCATCCACTGGATCCAGGGTAATACCCTGGGCCGCCATCGCCGCGGTCGTCATCGCGGGCTTCGTCACTCAAACTCCTCCGCAGTAGGCCCGAAGAAGCTTTCGCCGGGATGCTGAACGAGCCGATCGTTGATACTCGGGCCGGTCATCTCCGCCGGGAAGCGTACTCGTTCACCGCCCAGCGGATAGTCTTTGCGCTGCGGATGTCCGATCCAGTCATCCGACATCAAGAGGCGCCGGAGATCTGGGTGCCCCTGGAAGCGGATTCCGAACATATCGTAGATCTCGCGCTCGGGGAAGGACGCGCCTGGGAAGAGCTCCGTTACGCTCGGGACGGTCGGATCCGCCTCGGGCGCCGAAACAGCCACGAAGATCCGCCGCACGGCCCCAACGCCCTCTGAAGAAGGAACGAATGCCGCCAGGTTATAGATGACCTCAAAGCGCTCCTCACGCCCCATGATCAGCTGTCCGGTCTTCGGATCAAGGTAATCGACCCCAACGCACTCGGAGAAGAATCGATAGCCGGGAGTGACCTGATCACGCAGACACTGGAGCGCTTCGACGATACTCTCGCGGTGCACCCTGACCCATACATCACCACGATGGGCTTGCGCGTCGATGAAACCGGCCGGCACCGCAGACCTGACGGCCGCAACGTCGCTCGCAATCGCTTCGGGCAGCTCGAGCGTCGACTCCGTTCGATCAATCACGGGACGAGCTCATCGAATGCCGATCGCTGACCACGGTCTGACTGAGATTCACTCCGTTCGAGGTTTCATTGCCGAACATGATCGGCGGGCGCCGATCCAGTACTCCGGGTTCGACTCGTCGGCCATCCGCATGTTCCGGCCCCCAGTCTAGAGCCTTCGTTCCGAGGATATATACATAGGCGACGATCAAGATGGCGACGAAGACGCCCATTTCACCCAGAAGGAACAACTTCTGGGCGCGACTCCCGTCAGCGAACGTAGCAGCCCACGGATATAGGAAAACGGTCTCAACGTCGAACACGATAAAGAGCATAGCGACGACGTAAAAACGTATGGGAAACCGCTCCCGTGCCCCGCCGACGGGCGTCATACCGCACTCGTACGGGGCCTCCTTATGGCGGCTCGGCTTCTTGGGACCGAGTACATACGCCCCGACAACCATGGCGATGCCAAGGGCTGCGGCGACGATCAATGCTATAGCTAATAGAAGATAGGTACCTGGCATTCCGATTGACTGGTCGTTCAAGACGACCGTGTTAGTGTACCCTCAGAGCGCCGCTGTTCTAAGCGAACGGCCGTTCTCTTAGCGAGTCTTACTATCCTCCTGACCATAGCTCCGCTCCCGTTCCATAAACCATCGCTGCGCGTTGACCGGATCCCTACCCTCCGGGGCTACCCGAACGTAGGTTCCGTCTCCATTGAGGATTCTCGCGGAGCTCGAATCCTTCAAGTAGGCCTCCAGGTATGTATCGATGATCCATCGTTTCAGGTATGGGTCTTCGACCGGGAAGAGGGCTTCATACCGGCGATCCAGGTTTCGGGGCATCAAGTCGGCGCTGCCCAGATATACCTCCTCGGCGCCGCCATTCTGAAAGAAGAACACTCGATCATGTTCCAGAAAGCGCCCTACAATGCTGCGCACCCTGATGGTATCGCTCAGCCCAGGTATCCCTGGCGCCAGACAACAGCTGCCTCGTACGATCAGGTCGATGGACACGCCAGCCCTGCTGGCATCGTATAGGCGCTCGGCGAAGTCGAAATCGGTCAGGGCGTTCATCTTGAAGACCAGTCGGCCCGTGCCACCGCTCCGCGCGTGCTCGATCTCCCGTTCGATCCGGTGATAGAGCCCTTTCCGAATCCCACCGGGCGAGACGAGCAGCTTTCGATAGGACTGATCCTCGCTGTATCCTGTGAGGGCGTTGAAGAGAGCGCTCACATCGTCTGCGATGATGGGATCAGAGGTCAGGAGACCAAGATCCGTATATTGCGTGGCAGTACGAGCGTTGTAGTTGCCCGTACTGAGGTGTATGTATCGCTGGACCTTGCGTGCCTCCCTGCGTACGATCATCAGCAGTTTGCAGTGGACCTTGAACGCGATGTCGCTGTAGACGACATGGACGCCGGCAGCCTCGAGCGAGCGCGCCCACTCCAGGTTGTTTTCCTCGTCGAAACGCGCCTTGAGTTCGACGATCACGGTCACTTGCTTCCCTTTATCGCTGGCTTGTTGGAGAGCCGCAACAACCGGAGAGTTCGTGCCAACACGGTAGATGGTTTGCTTGATTGCGAGCACGTCAGGATCCGAAGCCGCCGCTGTAATAAGCGTTACCACGGGGGAAAAACTATCGAATGGGTGGTGCAGAAGAACATCCTGCGCCCGTACGGTCTCGAAAATATCAACATCCTCCCGCATCCGCGCAGGGAGCCTGGGTCGATACGGCACGACCTTCAAGTCCGGGCGATCGATATCCGCCAACGCTCCGATCGCACTCATGCCCAGCCGCCCTTCGGTCTCGAAGCAATCCGCAGGATCGGTTTCGAGATGCTTGAGGAGGAGTTCCCGTATGTGTCCCGGCATCGATTCGGTGATATCAAGCCGCGCCACGCTTCCAAACCGTCTGCGCCTCAGGACTCGCTCGATCCCTTGCAGCAGATCACCGGCCTCATCCTCTCTGATCTCGATATCGGTATCCCGGATCACCCGAAAGGGGTAGGCGCTAACGACAGCCATCTTTCGAAACAGCGAGCCCAGGTTGTCCGCGACAATGTCCTCGAGCCATGCATAGTGGACCGGAGCGTCTAGTGTGTCTTTGCCTCGCGGGTTGGGGGTCCGGACAAGCCTTGGCAGTGTCGGCGGTATCTTTACACGGGCGAACTTGACGCTCTTATCCTTGCCGTCGATGACGACTGCGAGGTTCAGGCTGAGGTTTGATATCAGTGGAAACGGATGGCTGGGATCGACAGCCAGAGGAGTCAAGATCGGATAGATATCCTTCTCGTAGTAACGCTTCAGAGAGGTGCGCTCTTTATGCGATAGCGTTGTATAGTCCCGTATTACGATCCCCTCGCGCTCAAGGCAGGGCTGTAACTCGTGATTCCAGAGTTGCCAGGCCCTTCGATTTTGCCCGGCCGCCAGCTCACGAACCGCTACCAACTGATCCGTAGGCGAGAGGCCATCCCGGGACCGTTCGATATAGCCGGCTTCGACCTGTTCCTGCAATCCCGATACCCGGATCATATAGAACTCATCGAGGTTGCTATGAAAGATGCTGAGGAACTTCACCCGTTCCAACAACGGGTTCCGTGAGTCCTCGGCTTCCTCCAGAACCCGCCCGTTGAACTCCAGCCAGCTGATCTCGCGGTTGAAGAACCGGTTCGCGATCACGAACTGGCGCTCGCCGCCCGATAGATCAGATCCAGAGCCTCGACGGCGACGAGCGCATCGCGGCCGGTAACGGCAGGCGGACGGTGGTCGCGAACGGCAGCTGCGAAATCGGATAGGATGGCGCGATGCCCCTCCATACTGATCGCCATCGCCTCAGCGCGACCTCCCAGACGGGCATCCGCCTCGTCCACGGTACGGATCAAGTCTTCACCGCCGTATCCGAACTGCACAACCCGTGCGTCGTCGAACGCAGCCGAGCCGCGAGCGCCGACGACCTCAATGCGCGAACACAAGGGCGGATTACAACAGGTCGTTGCCTCGATCACACCTCTGGCTCCGGATGCGAACCGGACCACGGCGATGAGAAAATCCTCCGCTTCCATCTGATGTCCGACCGTTGCGGCATAGGCGTGGTCCACATGGATCACAGGGCCCGCCAGCCAGCACAGGTGATCCAGGGCGTGAATCCCTTGATTGGCGAGCACACCACCGTCCAGGGTAATGCTTCCGCGCCACCGGCTGCTGTCGTAGTAAGCCTGGTCCCGCCACCATTTGATATAGGCGCAACAGGAGAGCAGTTTGCCGAACTCGCCGCTATGGATCGCGTTCGCTACGGTTCTGGCTCCGGAGTAGGTTCGGCGCTGAAGCACGCAGGACAGGGTCAATCCGCGATCTTCGCACAGGGCAACGAGCGCACGGGCCTTTTCTGCGTTGATGTCGAGTGGCTTTTCCGATAGAACGTGGAGGCCGTGTTCGGCTGCGATCATGCCCTGGTCGGCGTGCACGCCAGACGGTGTGCACAGGTCAACGGCATCGATCAATCCGGATGCCGCCATCGCCTTGAGATCGGTGAACGGGGCGCAACCCAGAGATCGGGCCATCGCGTTGGCGTGCTCCGGATTCGCGTCACAGACCGCGGCAATCCGGGCGTCGGAGATCTCCGACCAGACACCGATATGCGCCTGGCCGATGGCTCCGCATCCGACCACACCAATACGCAGGGGTTCTATCGACATTCGATTATTACTCCTATTAGTACTAGGCCCCAACGGTCCGCATCGATACCGCGGCTCAGAGGGGCGAAGAGGCGGCCAGACGTCTGGGCGATTTTCGCAATGCTACCGTCTCCGGGTCGATCGCCGATGCCTTGAGAGCGTCGTTCCACGTGCCGAAGATCCGGCGCGCCGCAGCGATGAGCGCCGGTTCATCCCGCTCCACCGCCTTCGCGTTGAGCGGCAGCCCTTCTCGCCGTCGCGTCAATACCGCCCGGCTTATGCTTCGCGCATCCCAACGGCGCCTCCTGCGCGTGCGCTCGGTAATCCCCGCAGCGGCGAGAGCCGCTTGCCATGACCCGAAATGACACGATCGGGCTGCGGCATAGGCGACCATCCTATCCGGTCCGTTGATCACAGCCGTCCAGGAAAGATCATGGCCTGCGGCCGCCATGGAGGCGATTCGCTCAATAAGACCCTCATCCGTCCAACGCTGCCGACGGCGCACCCTGGCCGGCGTCACACCCGATTCTCTCAGCGCACTAGACCAATCGCCGAATAGCCGGATTGCCGCTGCATACAGCGCCCCCCGATCCCGATGAACAGCGGAATAGGAGAGATCCGCACCTGCCTCATGCAGTGCGTCGATAGAACGAAGGATCGCTTCGCGCGTCCAGCGTCGCCGAAACCGACTACGGCGACTTGCGCCAGGATCTTGACTCACGAATACCTCTGGGCGTATACTCACTGGCGAATGGACGCCCATCGACGTCCCATTCCCCGTTAGCTCAATGGCAGAGCATTCGGCTGTTAACCGAAGGGTTGGTAGTTCGAGTCTACCACGGGGAGCCCTTATCGAAGAATGCTCATCCCCGGAGGCTTGGCGACGAATCCCAGGCCTCCACTTCCCCTGGTTCCATATAATCCTGCCCACACAACGACGAACCGACTCGAACTCGATCCTTGAGGATAGCGCCTCCGAGCCGATGTCCCTGGTCCTTCCCTACCCGCAGCGCTTTCGCTAGACGCCAGGATTATCACAAGTGCATGAGCATCACCTGATATTCAACCTTTCGATCGGTCTTACGCTTGGCCTCATCCTCGGCTTTCTCACAAACCGGCTTCACTTATCGCCCATACCCGGCTATCTCATCGCAGGAACCATTGTCGGCCCGCACACGCCAGGGGTTGTCGCAGACACGAGCCTTGCAGCGCAGTTCGCCGAGATCGGTGTCATCTTGCTCATGTTTGGTGTCGGCCTTCATTTCCACCTCCGGGACTTGCTCGCTCACCGACGGATCATCATCGGCACTCTGTCCCAGAGTCTCTGCGCAACCCTACTGGGAGCGTCCCTCGCCGTTGCATTTGGATGGAAGCTGAGCGCGGCTATGGTCCTCGGCGCCGCCATCTCCGTTGCCAGCACTGTAGTGATGGTGCGGAACCTGACCGAACGAGAGCACCTCGCCACACCGGGAGGGAAAGCCGCGGTCGCGTGGGTCATTGTTGAGGATATCCTGGTGGTGGTCCTTCTGGTCCTTCTTCCGGCTCTCGGCGCTTCGGCGTCATCGAATGTAAGCGGGGCCGCCATCCTGAAGTCTCTGGGGATCGCACTGTTGAAGCTGGGAGGACTCGCAGGCATCGTCCTCTTCCTCGGTTCTCGCTTCGTGCCCTGGCTATTGTTCCATGTGGCCCGTTCGAGATCCAAGGAACTCTTCACGCTAACGGTTCTGGTGCTCGCCCTGGTCACCGCAGCCGGCTCAGCGATCTTCTTCGGAGCGTCCATGGCGTTGGGAGCCTTTCTTGCCGGAATCGTGGTTGGGCAGTCGAGCGTAAGCCATCAGGCTGCCGCCGATGCACTCCCCATGCGCGATGCATTCGCCGTGCTGTTCTTCGTCTCGGTAGGCATGCTGTTTCGACCGGAACTCCTCCTATCAGAGCCGTGGCTCGTCCTCGGAGTCCTCGGTGTGATCCTGATCGCCAAGCCAGTCGCAATGCTTCTCCTCCTAACCGTACTGGGTTACTCCGTCCCGACAGCGATCACGGTCGGCCTGAGCCTTGCACAGATCGGCGAGTTCTCCTTCATCCTCGGCGATGCCGCGAGAAAGCTCGGCATCCTGCCCGGCGAAGGTCAGAGCCTTCTTGTCACGGGCGCTTTAATCTCCATTACGTTGAATCCCCTTCTCTACCGGATGTCCGGTTGGATTGAACGGCAACTGCGCGCTCGTCCGCGTCTCTGGCGGTGCCTGAACCGCAGAGCCGAAGCCCGCGGGCGCGAAGTGAATGCACGACTGATCACACCTCCATCCGAGACCCCTACATTCCTCCGAGTGGTTGTTGTCGGATATGGACCAGCAGGGCAGACACTGGTGCACATCCTAAAGGACTTCGGGGTGATCGCCACGGTGATTGACCTCGATGTGGACGCTGTGAGCGCCCTGGCGGCCGAGAACTCACCGGCTATTTACGGTGATGCTCGTCAGCAGGAAGTCCTCCGCGGCGCTGGTGTAGATAAGGCCGGATACCTCCTTGTAACCCTGCCAGACATGGCACGCAGGACGCCGGTTATCCTCGGCGCCCGCGCGATCAATCCGGACCTCCGGATCTTCGTTCGCGCACGCCACATCTCTGAGAGGGATGAGCTGGAGGCTCTGGGTGTCACAGCAGTGACCTACGAAGAGGCCGAGGTAGCTGTGCATCTGGCTGAGGCGCTCTTATCGGAAATCGGCGCGGAGGGGCGCCTGATTCAGGAAGAGGCCGATAAGATCCGAGCGGCCATCGCCGTCCATGCGCCGGAATCACTGTAAGCGGCGCTGGATCGGAGCCCATACACGGGCATAATATCTGAGACGGTTCGCTCAGTGGCGGGCGATTATGGTTTGCTCGAGACGAATATCGTATGCGAGGAGGCGACAGTGCCGAAGATCGACGGTGTAATCCGGGAGCTATGCGAAAAGGCCGAGTTCATGGCTATCGTGACCAATGGAGACGATGCGCCTCATGTTGTAGCTAACTGGGGAGACTATCTACGGAAGGTGGGCATCGAGTCTGACCGGATCGTTCTCCCAGCCGGCGGCTACCGCATAACGGAGAACAACCTCCAGAGGGATAACAGGGTCCAGGTTCTTCTGGCGTCCAAGGCCGTTCACGGAACCCGCACCCCGGGTCAGGGATGCTTGATCACGGGGACCGGCAGGATCATCACGTCCGGCGATGACTACGATCGCGTCAAAGCGCAGTTTCCCTGGGCCAGAGGCGTGCTCATCATCAGTGTCGAGGATGCTGTTACGCAACTCTAGAACGGTACGGTTCCCGCGATGAGTCGGGTATGTTGCCTCGCGAGCGGGTCTGGATCCGTTCGCGATGCAGTCTCAGCCCGATGCATGCAGACGCGAAGGTGAAATCGGTTTGGCACGACGACACGACAGTCTGATCCCATTTTCCAGGGACCATCATCAATCGCTCGTCCGTGCGGTCCGAATGATCAACGCACACAGCGCAGCGGCTGATCGGATTGCCGCGCTGCAAGGGTTCGTGTACGAATGGGACCGCAGGATGAGGCAGCATTTCATCGATGAAGAGAGGCTGCTGATCCCTCTGATGCTGGCCGAGGAGCGCTCCCGACTGGTCGGTGATCATGACGCGCTGCGCTCGATGGTCGAACAGGCGCGAACAATCGTTGAGGCGGGTGCGGAGGATGGGGGTCTTTGCGGCGAAGCCGGAACACGGCTTGAGGCTCACGTTCGCTGGGAAGAGCGTGTGCTGTTCCCGACCATCGAGCAGCGTGCAACGCCGGAGGAACTGGCTTCGCTCGCATACGAGACCGCACGAATCGATGCCGATCCGCCGCGGGCTTAGTATCTGCCAGCACAGCGTTTTCGCCGGATTCAACCGGTGATGGCGGAGATGAAGGAGCCCAACCGGACGACTGGTGTGTCGGACGGATATCCTGCATCGCAATGGTTCACTGGGTCCATCCCAGTCGACCATTGATCGAGATGCTGTAAGTCGCTTCGCGCGTAATCATCGCGACCGTCCCCCATATCCCTTCTGCGACGAACTCTCCGAGCAAGATGCCCAATGCGACCATCCTGAGCTTGTCGTATCCGGCAAGGCCGTAGTAGCGCTGGACGTAGGTCTTGACCAGAAGCACGATGATCAAGCCGAACCAGTAGTAATCGACGCCGAAGTTCATCGTAAGCGCATAGCCCGCCGGATGAAGCGGAAATCCGGGTATCCGAAAGCGGATCATATCGAGCAGCAGGACGAAGCTGAACGACAGAACGATCGCGGTAATGGCCGCGATATTGTATGGTCGCGGCGAATCGGTCAACTGGGCGATCACACCCGCCGTATCGCCTCCGTAATCGCCCGGGGTCCAGCGGTAGCCAAGATAGATTCGGACTAGATGCCCGAAGATACTGCCTGCCAGCGTCGCGAGCACGATAGCCGTGAAGATCGCCCGCTGGTTCACCCGGGCCATCGCTCCCATCTTGATGCTTTCCAGCTGGTGCGGCATCGGATGGGTTCGGTGAATCCGATTCATGAAGTGAAACGTCGTCACCGTTCGTGCGATGAAACTCTCCCCCAACCCCTGGGAACCGCGGAAATCAACGAGCAGCTGGTTTGGCCCCATAAAGGCCATCTCGTGCGTCGGCGGCCCGAGCTGGGCTCTAAGGCGCGTCATCGCGACGCTGAACGCGAGAAAGACGATGGTGTACCCGATGACAAAATACCAAGGAAGCCCAATCGCATATCCGATCCAACCCAGCAGTCCCAGGCTGAGCAGCAGCAGGATAAACGAGATGCGATGGGGTACGCCTCGTGGTTCTCCACCCCCATGGACGATCTCGGCCCATACCTCTCGCAGGTAGCCGCGCGACACCCATATTGCAGTGCAGAAGAGTCCGAAAAACGCACCCCAGGACTGTTCGCTGAAGTACGGCGGGCTCGGCACCAACCCACCTCCGCCGAAGACGCCCTGTTCATTGCCCAACGCCGCCGCTACGACCTGCATCCCCTTCCGAACGAAGAAGAAGAAGATGCACGAGAACAGCAGGTCCGTCGGCATGAACAGGCCGATCGCCGCCATATAGGGGAAGATACCGATCGGCGTCCAACCGACCTGGTTCCATGGTCGCACGGTGAACCACTGGGACATATCACCCAGGAATCGCACGTTGATTCGAGGCAAGACCGGATAACGAAATGCAAACCCGTTGAGCAGGTCGATGGCGAGCATCACCCCCATGGCGCCAAGCACGTAGCGTCCTCGCAGGCCTCCTCCTCCGCTCCCCTCGCTCACGATCGCGACTGGCAGCTGGATGATCGGAAACGCGAGCCTCTCGCGATGCGTCCATTGGTCCCTCATCAGCATGTTGATACAGAGCATCGCAAGACAGACCAGACTGATGATCGCGGTCCAGGCTAAGATCTTCGGCCACCAGAGCGGTAGCTGTGAAACGAAGTACCAGAACGGTTTTCCGCCGGCCGCGAATCCCTCCAGCGCTGAGGCGTCCTTGAAGAACAGAAGGTTACTTACATAGGGAAGCACCTTCGATCGGTACCGTTCATTGCGATCGGCGTACAGGCCGTAGGAATGGATATACGGCGCGATCACATCCATCCACTCCGATGCCATGGCGCATCCGACCGTCAGCATCGCATATACGATGACCAGTTCGCCTTCGCTCATCGCAAGGACAACGCTTCTCATCCTCACGATACGATTGGCGACGGCGACGATCAGGGTCAACACGATCGGAGGGACCATCAGAGAGAAGATGCGATCGACCGTCTGATCCTGTGCCCAGTAACAGCAGACCGGCATCAAGAGCAGGCCTACGATCGTCGCGCGTACGATCCTGAGAAGACCCGTGTCGGGTTGTCCATGAGCCTCGATGGGACGTTCGTCCATAATCCGTAGAGGATACCGCACGAGACCGACTCAACCCGAACCCGGTTTCCATACCGGCTTGGGCGCCGCTGGATCGGCCATCGGATGTGCGCTGACCATCTGCAAGCGCCGCTGGATCGGCCATAATGGGTATGGGGATCGCAATCCCTCAACGGAGTGGAATCCCATGCCTGTCATCTCTGTACGCATTGCAACCCGATCAGCGTCCCAGGCGAGCCAACCGGTGCTCTATCGTCTGGCGACGGAGTTTCGTGTCGCCCCGAACCTCCGAAGAGCCGCACTGTCGGAAGAGGGCGGTTATGTGGAGATCGATTTGGAGGGCAGCCTGGATGAGGTGCAGCGAGCGATCGCATGGCTTCATACCACCGGCCTAAACATCGACGCCCAGCAACGCTCCGTAACCGACGGCGGCAACCTCTGATCCTTGCATCTCTCCGCAATCGACGGCGCAATTGGGCGTAATCGCCTGAGAGAAGGCTAAGCCCCGATGTCCGATGTAAAAAGAACCTCCGATACGACCGGGAAACGCCTTGATATCGCGATCGTGAGCCGCCGACTCGCCCCGAGCCGCGAACGAGCCCAGATGCTGATCCAGGCCGGGCACGTCACCGTTGACGGAGCCGTTACAAGGAAAGCCAGTGCGATCGTCCTGGACGACGCGATCGTATCGATTACAGGCGATGCGTTACCCTTCGTTGGCCGGGGAGGACTGAAGCTCGACGCCGCCTTACGCCAGTTTCGCATCAATGTCAGCGCATGCCGCTGCCTCGATATCGGCGCTTCCACTGGCGGTTTCACGGACTGTCTGCTGCAACGAGGGGCTCGTGAGGTCATCGCGGTCGATGTCGGCCACGGTCAGCTCCATCCGTCCCTCGCCGCCGACCCCAGGGTTCGCAGTTTCGAAGGAGTCAACGCTCGCCATATCGCGCCAGATCAGTTTGGCGGGGTGTTCGACTTCGTGGCAGTCGACGTGTCGTTCATTTCGCTGACCCTGGTCCTGCCTGCGCTCGTCCCGATGATCCGACCGACGGGTCATCTCGTGGCTCTCATCAAGCCCGAGTTCGAAGCGGGGCGTGAGGCGGTCGATGAGCGCGGCGTCGTCCGCGACCCGGAAGCCCTGAGGTCAGCCCGGGATCGCGTCACCTGGTGCGCGGTAAGGGAACTCGGCCTGATCAAACGGGCGCTGATTCCGTCTCCCGTCCGAAGCGGCCGCAATCGCGAGTATCTCTCCTGGTTCCAGCGGCCAGCGGAGGTGACGGCCGTCGATCCGCCCTTGCATGAGGAGGTCTGATGAACTCCCTTACCATGGCCTCGCTACTATTCACGCTGGCGTCGACCGCTGTATACGCCGCTCCGCCGAGATTGCCGACGGGTGTATTACCCGATGGCCTGGGCGTCAACATCCACTTTACCGATCCCCGCCCGGGCGAAATGGAAGTCCTCCACGACGGAGGCTTTACGTGGATCCGGATGGACTTCGACTGGAACCAGATCGAATATGAGGCGGGCAAGTACCGGTTTGACGCATACGACCGGCTCATGGCCGCGCTGGAAGCCCAGCATATGCGCCCCATCTTCATCCTGGACTACGTCCACCGATTGTATGATGATGCGCAATCACCCCACTCGGACGCCGCCATCGCCGCGTTCGCTCGGTTCGCTGCTGCGTCGGCGCGCCACTACAAGGGCAGGGGCATCCTCTGGGAAATGTACAATGAGCCGAACATCTTCCCGTTCTGGCGCCCAAAGCCGAATGTGGCGGACTATGTTCGGCTGGCGACAGCAGTGGGCAAAGCGATACGCGAAGCGGCGCCGGGCGAAGCGTACATAGGGCCGGCAGTCTCCGGCTTCGATTGGGCCTTCCTGGAAGCCTGCTTCAAAGGCGGGTTACTCGAGTACTGGGACGCAGTCTCCGTACATCCGTATCGCCAGAGCGCACCGGAGACCGCGATTCCCGATTACGCCCGGCTTCGGGCCATGATTCGAGCCCATAGCCCCCGCGGCAGGCGCATCCCGATCATCTCGGGCGAGTGGGGGTACTCGTCCGTATGGTCCGGCATGTCCCCTGAGGCTCAGGGCCGGATGCTGGCCCGCCAGTGGCTGACCAACGTTGCCGAAGATGTTGTCCTTAGCATCTGGTACGACTGGCATGATGACGGTCCAGACCCGAAAGAGCCGGAGCACCATTTCGGAACTGTTTTGCACCCGTACCATGAAGCAAAGACACCGGTCTATGATCCCAAACCCGCCTATCTCGCCGCGAGGACGCTGACACGGGAGCTTCGTGGTTACCGGTTCAACAAGCGGTTGATCTGCGGGCCGTCGTCGAACCATGTTCTTCTGTTCATCAAGGGCGCGGACGTCAAGATTGTGGCCTGGACGTCGAGTCCCGCTCCGATCGATTGCGTTATTCCCGCAAGCCCGGGCTCCCTCAACCCCGTCGATCATCTCGGCAACCCGCTCGCTCCCATGAAGGCGGAAGCCGGTTCCGGCCTGCGGATCCGCCTGACCGATGCACCGGTCTACCTGCATCCCGTATCATCCAACGCGATCCTCTCGGTAGCGGCCTCCTGGGAGCGGTTGCCACTGGATCTATGGTTGCCGTTCCGCGCGAAGGCGAGGGTTCAAGCACGCCTCCGGAACAGTTCGGGTAAGGCTGTTTCGGTCCGTTCCCTTAATGGAAGCGAGAACCTCGCTAAGCATGAGCAGACGACGATCGCCGCCGACGTTCCTCTTGAACGATCCGACATCCCGGAGATCGCCCGTCTCGAAGTACGCATTGAAGGCAGTGCGCCACTCGTGCAGGAGACGCGAATATACGTGACCGATCCCATCGGCGCTGAGCTTTCACCTCCATTTGGCGGCCGCATGACGATTCGCCTCTGGACTCCGGCAGAGGGAGCGTTCAGCGGGACTATGGTATTGCGTCTGGGCGATCCCGCCGTGGAACGGAAGATACCGGTACACCTTGGGCGGGGCAAGTCATCGGACACATTCACGGTTCCGATCGAACGCACCGGGCCGGCATTTCCAGTACGAGGGGAACTGCGGGATGATCAGGGCCAGAAGGTCCGAGATCTGGGGTCGTGGCGGTTCGTTGACGTACTTTCGGCTCTGAGCGCTCCGGTTTCGCGCCTGCCACACGGCATCAGGCTCGTGCCCGATGGCGATCCGAAGGTTGCATCCACCCAGTCGATCGCCTCTGCTGATCCTGCAGACGGTCCAGCGGCTAAGGGCCTCCAGTCCGTCCGCCTTAGGTACAAGTTCGATAGAGGCTGGAAGTTCCTCCGCATCGTAGCGGACGATGATCTGCTGACACCGTTGGCGGGAAAACCCGATAGTCTCGGTATGTGGCTCTACGGTGACGGTTCGGGCAACATCCCTCGTATGCGCTTCGCGGACTCATCCGGCCAGGCCTGGCAGCCGGACGGAGATCCGATCACGTGGAACGGATGGAAGTGGATCACCTTTCGCCTCGATGGATCACGCAGCGGACATTGGGGCGGACCAAACGACGGAGCGCTGCGTCCACCGCTGCGCTGGGATACGTTGTTCCTGCTGGATAGCGCCGGCGGCAGCCCTACCTCTGGTGAGGTCTATATCGCAGGTTTCACTCTTATCTACAAACAGGAGGATACGCAACTTGGCTCAAGGTTTTGACGGGCTTGGCCTGGGACTCCACAACATCAGTCGTCTGTCACGAGCGAAGGTCCGATCGATCTGCGCGGAGAACCCCGACGGGTCCAAAGGCCGCGGCGCCATGGCTGTGCCGCCAATGGATGATCAGGGCCGTCCGATCGGCGCGGCTCGCGAGCTGGGACAGGGCTGGAAAGTGCGCCCCTGCATCACGCTCGAGCCCCATACGACGACGGATCTGGCTACAATCGACGGCTCTGGCGCCATCCAGCACATCTGGATCACCGTGGACCCGAACTATTGGCGCCGCCTCGTTCTCCGGATGTACTGGGATGCCGAGGAGACGCCCTCGATCGAAGTGCCGCTGGGCGATTTCTTCTGCATGGGATGGTGTGAACGGGCGAACGTCAACTCTCTTCCCATCGCCGTTAATCCCGCCGGCGGTTTCAACTCCTACTGGGAGATGCCGTTTCGTAAGGGCGCCCGGATTACGGTGGAGAACACCTGGGATGAGCCATGCCGCGGTTTCTTCTATCAGATCACCTATGCGCTGACCGACGTTCCGGAGGACGCCGCCTACCTCCATGCTCAGTGGCGTCGCAGCAACCCCCTTCCCGAGCGCACCGACCATATCCTTGTCGACGGCGTTCGAGGCTGCGGCCATTATGTCGGAACCTACATGGCGTGGCAAACCAATAGCTGTGGCTGGTGGGGCGAAGGCGAGGTGAAGTTCTATCTGGACGGCGACACCGACTTCCCGACCATCTGCGGTACCGGCACCGAGGATTATTTCGGGGGCGCCTGGGACTGGGAACAGCCGGCAGGGCAGTACTGCATCTATTCGACCCCGTTTCTGGGCATGCCCCAGGTCATCACGGCTGGCGCTCAGGGGATGTACCGGAGCCAGCAACGACACGGAATGTACCGGTGGCACATCATGGATCCGATCCGCTTCGAAGAGGATCTCAAAGTCACCGTCCAGGCGCTGGGATGGCGGTCAGGAGGCCGATATCTCCCTCTTCGGGACGACATCGCTTCGGTAGCGCTCTGGTATCAGGCGGAACCGCACGCTCCGTTCCCAGCGCTGCCGGACCGTAACGCGCTGGAAGTCATCTAGCGCCTTCGATGCCCTGCGTCAGGCAACTGCCTTCTGGCGCAGGGCTTCGGCCCGTACCTATCGACCCACGAACGTACGATCAAGCTGCAGCGGCTCGGGGCCAGCCTCGACCGTCAGGTCAGAACGCCGCTCAACTTCAGCAAGGAACGCCTCTGAGACCTGTAAGCGACTGATGTGCTCGGTATTCTGGATGCGCACCAGGCGCACCTGGCTACGGTCGCCTCGCCCGCACATGCCGATCGCCGCTCGGACCGCCGCATCCGGGCTGTGCAGGACGATGGGGATCCCGCCCCGATAGGCGCCCCCCTCCTGACTCGTCCGATGGTTCGTAAACGTCTTCTTGAGATCGATCTGCTCCATCAGATGCTCGGTTACGATGTCCGCGAGACAGAGCCCGGCAGCGTTCCCATGGGTGGCTTCGGTTAGCCCGAGTGTTACTACCATCCGAATATCGGGACCGTCCCAATCGGTCTCCGGCACCGACGGCATTCTGACACGCCCGAGGACGTGCGTATCCATGCCGGTTCCGCTGATGTCCTTCCCCATCTCATCGACGACCAGGACATCCGCTTGATCAAACGCCAAACGCGGCGACATTGATCGGGCACGCTCCAACAGGGCCGTTTCCGCCTCACGCCCGATATCGGCGCCCCGTAGTCCATGGATTTCCGCAGTCTGCCCGTAGGGGTTTTCGATGATGGCGATGCCGCCAATCACGTCACCGACCTGAACCAGCCGCCGGCCGACTTCCGGCATGATCTTAGACAAACCGTCGGCGCCGAAACGGTGGATCGCCTCAGCGCCCTGCCGCTTCCCAAGGCCGATCGCGCACATCTTGCAGAGACCGCTTTCGATGGGCCCCTTGAAGTCGGTATGATGCTTCACCCGATTCAGGACGATGACGCCGTCTGCCTCCAGAGCGTACCGATCGAAATAGATGGGATACCCATCGTCGAGGGATCCGACACGATCGACCTCCATCGTAGCCCGTACCGGAACTCCCATCGCTTCCGCGGTGACACCATAGGAGGCGAGGATCTCCATCTGGCCTTCCGCCGTCGCGCCGCCATGACTGCCCATCGCAGGCACGATGAAGGGTTGACAGCCGAGTTCGATAAGCGCCTCGACGGCCGCCCTGACCATCACAGAAAGGTTGGCGATCCCGCGGCTGCCGACTCCCATCGCGATCGAAGCGCCCGGCTTGAGACGCGGGTCGTCCTGAAAGGCCGAGACCGCCTGCCGCACACTTGCGGTTATATCCTCGATCACCGGCGCGTCGACCCGGTGTCGAATGGTCCAGACCTCGGGCAGAGCGATGTCCGCAAAGTCGTAGGCGTGCGTGTCGAAGTCGATGATCAAGGGTCGTACCTCCAGCAGCGAGAGACGATGTTTCTCGTGTTATCTGACAGCCACTCAACCTCGGGCGACATATGGACCTTCCGAAAGCGTGACGACGCCCCGAGCGCCGTAGGCGTGCTGCCATCGCCGCGACATTTCATCGAAGCCTATCTGTGTCGCGGCTGCACCCCATGCCCCGTCTTTTCGCAGGGCAATACATGCGGCTCCCTGGGCTTGATGATCAGGCCTCTTTCGCAGTAGGTAGGCGATCCCGTCACGACACGCCTCTGTCGGCGTCATACCCCGTTCCATCCCCATGACGACCCGATAGGATAGACAAACTTTCATAATCTCATCGCCGTTCCCGGTCGCCGATGCAGCTCCGATCTCGTCATCGACATACAGTCCAGAACCGACGATCGGACTGTCTCCGACCCTGCCGGGCAACTTCCAGGCAAGCCCTGATGTCGTACACGCGGCCGCCAGATGCCCATCCGCATCGAGAGCGCAGATTCCGATCGTGTCGTGGTTCTCGTCGTCGAAGTGAACAACGGCGGGTTGATCGGTACGCTCCCGGTACGCGGCATAGGCGGCACGTGTTCGGTCCGTATGAAGATCGGTATCCTCACCGCCCTGGGCAAGCGCAAACCGTCGTGCATTGCCTCCGGCGAGCATGCAATGCCTCGTTCGCTCCATGACAAGCCGGGCGATCGAGATCGGGCGTCGGATGCCAGTGAGCGCGGCTACCGCACCGGCAGTATGCCGTCGACCATCCATAATCGCCGCATCGAGTTCTACGATTCCATCGGCGTTCGGCATCCCGCCATAGCCAACCGATGTAACGTCAGGATCATCCTCCGTAACGTTGGCGGCGCGTTCGACGGCATCGAGCGAGGATCCGCCCTCCTCCAGGATCTCAAGCGCGGCGCGGCATGCTGGCGCACCAAAACTCCAGGTTGCGATTACACAGGGTAGATTCACAGGTCCTCCTAAGCAACTGCCAGGGTACGCTCAGCGGTACGAGCTCAGCGCATTGACACATCGAATACACAGTGTTATACTTGGGAGCAAGCAGTAATATAAGCCGCAACAAGCGGCTAGGAGGCCTAACCGAGCATGCCCACAGGTAGAGTGAAGTGGTTTAATGACGCCAAAGGCTACGGCTTCATAGAGACCACAGATGGCAAGGATATCTTTGTCCACTTCTCCGCAGTTCAGATGGAGGGATTTCGTACTCTTGCCGAAGGTCAGAATGTCGTGTTCGACATCGTCGACGGAGCCAAAGGACCGCAGGCAGCCAACGTCCGCCTTGCCGCCTCTGACGGCTAGGATATCCATCTCGTCCTCGCCGCAAGGGTGGTGAGTTTCACTCGTCCATCGTCATAGGGGGCGCTATCACCGCAGTGGTCCACCGCGTTCGCGTCATCGGTCGCTTCCTGCGTCAACGTAGTGCGTCCCCTAGCGCCCATCCTCCAATGAAGGCCGGAAACACCATGTTTCCGCCGAGTAGGAGCACGCCAAGCGGTGCGGCAGGGACGGCAACCGCGAATAGCAGCACGATGATGGCGCATATTACGAAGGCTGCAACGATGGATCGCGACAGCGCCTCTTGAGTGATGGCCATAACCGTATACAGCAGACCCGCCATCCAGAAGCATGCGAGGGACAGCAACACGAGGATCACTCCCATCGGGACCACGGAGCGGCTCCTGCGACTGCAGGACGTCATCATCAGTTCACTCCGCGCCGGGCGAACCATGGCTGTATAGGAACACACTACGCCGGCAATCGCTCCGCTCACTGGCAAAGCGAATAGGAGACCCGCGGACCAGTCCCATAGGGCGGCTCCCTCGATGCCATTCGAGGTGCCGGACGACGCAACGACAGCAACGAGTGCAACGAAGAAACCAAGACACACCATGAACGTTGCCGTCTGACGCAGGGCTAACGATGAAGACGATTCCTTCCGGCTAGCGGAGTACCCCACCTGTCCACGCTCTTCCGATACCAGCCGATCGAACTTCGCGCGCACCCTGATGCTCCGGGGATCAAGCTGTATCGCAAGCGTGTAATGGGAGAGCGCAGCCTCAGCCTGTCCGCGCGCGTTCGCGATATCACCGAGTATCTCATGAGCCTCCGCATTACGCCGGTCGAGCCTGAGCGCTGCGTTACAGCATTCGATGGCCCTGGCGAGATTCATCCGTTGCACGGCGATATGGGCGTCCTGGAGAAGGTGATCGATCATGGCGTCGAGATCCGCCTGGCGCCTTGTTGCGCGATCAGCTCCCCTGGTACTGCCCGATCCAGTCGTCGTGCCCCTTGATCGGTTCGGACGTGCCGTGTCGCTGGTCGCGGCGCCACCGGCGGGTCGACTTCTTGCAGCCCGGAAGGTCGCCAGTTTCTGCTCCGCGTCGTACTTAGCGCGGCTCACAGGATCGATCAGAACCTGATACGCCTCGTTTATCGCCAGAAAGCGCTCTGCGGCATCAGCGGTACGCGCGATGTCGGGATGCCATCGACGCGCCAAAGCGCGATACCGCGACTTGAGGTCCGCCTCGGTGACGTCGATCCCGACTCCGAGCGTTTCGTAGTGATTAGGCGCACTCATGGGAATCCATGCAAGGCGTATTGCCCGAGCAGGTGGTTATTTGCCGTAACCGGAAGCATACCCTGCATAGGAGCTGATCACGGCCATCCCGACAAGGAGCGCGACGATCAAGTACATACCGGTGCCGAAGAGGATCGAGTACTGGCTTGCTCGCATCTCGGCCTCCCGTTCCAGATGGTTGGCAGCGTTCTCCATATTGCTGTCGATATTGCCGGTCTGCTCTCCGGTCCGAAGCATGTCAACGATCAACCGAGGAAAGATACCGCTCGCCGAGAAAGCGTCTGCCAGAGGCCGACCTTCGTTAACCAGCGATTGAATACGGATTGTGCCACGTTCGATACTCGGACTCCCGCTGGCTTCTGCTGAGGCCGATAAGGCGCCGTTCATCGACAAGCCGGCCCCGGATAAGGCGCTGAACGCCCGCGCGAATCGGGAAACGGCAAAGGAGCGTGAGACACTCCCTACACCCGGAATGATCCAGATCACCCGCTCCCGTACAGCCCTCAGGTCAAGCGATCGGCATAGACCGTAGCGTCCGACGGCGCTGACCATCAACGCCAACACTGCCACGATGCCAAGCACGAGAACCGTGTCCGACAGATAGTCGAGGACCGAATAAGACGATCGTCCCATCGATCCGATGATCAGTTTGGCGATCGCCGGTACGCCATCGGTCAGAAACGAGCGCCCTAGAATGAACACAGCGGATAGGAGAACGATCTTGGGATACAGTGTGGCGCGGCTTATCGTCCGTCGCAGGGCGAGTTCACGATCAAGATACGAAGCCAAGCGCTCTAGCGCCTCCTCCAGCATGCCGCCTTGCTCCGCGGCACGAAGCATCGATATCTGGAGCCGCGAGAACACGTATGGGTGACGCTCAAGCGAGTCGGAGAG
>JAANMY010000387.1_pt1 | contig 62522 bp, 47 predicted proteins | sample 7279691 | NCBI WGS metagenome assembly JAANMY01 (sample SAMN14094543, study PRJNA606508) | bioreactor metagenome | isolation source: A lab-scale SPAN reactor treating ammonium-rich wastewater day 388 | place: Ireland: Galway | collected 2018-02-07 | reverse complement strand
CGCGCGGCTTCGCGCGGCGAACATACGATGCCGTCAGCGCCGGCGGCGTCCATCCATCCGGCGAACTGCAGGACTTTTTTGTCAGGTGCATCTCCGAAAATGGAAAGACATTGATGCTCATCGATTGACGTGAGAACCGTGACGCCGAGGATTTTGGTCCGACTGGCTTCCACCGCTTCATGGACGGCATCCGAGCCGGCGCATGCATGGATTGTGAAAAATTCCACCTGCATGCGGCTCGCTGCCTGCGCGGCCATGGCCATGGTCTGCGGAATGTCGTGAAACTTCCCGTCGAGGAATACTTTTCCTCCCTCTTCCCGGACCATATTCACGGCCCTGCCCGCGCCGAGCTTGATGATGAGCTCAAGGCCGATTTTGAACATCCCAACATGTGGCGCGAGCTCCCGCACGATTGGGACGATCTCATGCTCTTCTAGATTGTCGAGCGCGACAATGAGCCGCTGTTCAGGCTTCATGCGAACCTCCGTAATGTTTGGAAAGAGCGCGGCCGGCCGAAAAAACGCCGGCTTGCCGGCGTATCTTACGCATTTCGAACATTCCCGCAAGCGCGATTCCGTCAGGGACGCGAAACCACGCCCTTCCCCTTGGCCAGCGCATCGCCGGGCAAATCCGTGGTAAGAGCCGGCGCGGTCCGAATCATGGATTCGCCGATATCCGTATCTGTGAACTCAAACCGGCTCTCGCCCAAGAGCTTGGCGAAACGCCCGACATCCGCTTCGGAAGGCGTAAGCGCCACGTCAAATGCAACAAGGACGCTGCCCACGGAGGTGGGCATTTTGTTGACGGACCATGTTACCAGCCGAAGCTCGGGATCATAGCTCACGTCCCCTGCTTCGACCTCTTTTACCGACATCCATTCAACATTGCGAGGAAGCGTGGCGCTTACCTTTATGCGCTCAATACCATGCAATGTTTTCTGAATCGTCCAAAAAATGCGATAAGATGTAACAGCGCCCACCACGGGCGGCAAAGGACCGGAGCCGATGGCAATGCCTTCTTCGGCCGTATAGGCTGCCGCGGACAAGAGCTCCGCATCCGTTTGGAGCGTAAGCGTGACGGGCTTTGTGGAAATGGTTCGATCCACCTTCTCATCATCCACCTTCGCGATAAACGCTTCAACGAAAACGCGGATAGGCGCTTCATTCTGATTGCCGAGCGAGGCCGCAATGGGAACCGACAGATCGATGAGCCCTTCGCCATCGGGGGCAATGTCCGCAAGACCATCAATAGCATCTTCCGTGAACTCGAGACTATTGTTTTTCCGGACGCCGCCCGCAGCATCCTGCAACTTTTCCCAATCGATCAAACTCTTGCCGCCTTCTCCGTCCGTTTCCGCGCGGAAGGTGAGCCGAACGCCTTTCAAATGCGCGCCGCTGATATTTTGATACGAAATGGCGATGCGCTGCCATTCTCCGAGTGCGACCGCACGGTCGGCATCCGAACCGTTGACGATGAGATTCACGGAAAGATCGCCGGCCAAAACCGATATGGTCGCCTCCGCCTTTTGCGCCGGTGCGAATGAATCGTTCTCTGTGACGGTGCCGGCTTCCGCGCGAACGGGCGTATCGCCGGACGATCCGAACGCAAAGGCGCCGGGCACCTCCATGACGACGGTCGCGTTCGGCGCAAGCGAGCCGATACTTCTTCGGAGCAAACTTCCGTCGAGCACGTCATTGCTGGAGCTCGCGCTCGGAACGAATCCTTCGGGCAGATACATGCGGACTTCAAGCCCTTCCAAAGAATCCGACCCTTTATTGCGAATCTCGTACCGCAGAACAATATCGTCCCCGGGAAGCGCTTTCGCCGGTACGGCGAGCGATCCTTCCAAGACGGTATCCGCATACTCGAGCTCTTTGGTTACAAGCGTTTCAAAATTGCTATTGAAGGAAGCGGGCTTATAGGTACCGATAACCTGAATGGCGCTTTTCGTACCCAAAGCGCCAGTGAAACGGCCGGTAATTTTTATGGTTCCTCTGGCTTCGGCGGACTGCGAACCCAAGCGGAAAACAAGCGGCTCCTGGTTCGGCTTGGGTTCCGTGGCGGTCAAGATAAAATCATTCGGAAAACTGACGCGGAGTTCCGTGGATGCAAGCGGTTCCTTGGCAACATTGCTCCAGTTAATGAAATACGTTACCTCTTTTCCGATAACGATCTGCGGCGAGCCTTCGATGCGGATGTCGAGACCCGTGCCGCTGAAGCCGCGGGGCCCGAACCACCAGAATCCCGCCCAGGCGAGCGCGCTCACGAGCCCGAGTAAACCGACAATGCTCCATACGACAATCTTCCATCTGCTCCGCTCCCCCTTTTCCATGGTGTTCAACCACTCCTTCGATGGTTTGCCGTCGTAAATCGCCTTCAAGCCCTCCTCCACCTGTTCCTCGCGGCGCTCTTCCGGATCTTTGGAATGAACCGCGTGCGCCGTGAGATGCAGGGCGCTTGCGGCAAGCTTTTTCTCATCCGCGGATGTTTCATGCGGATGATGCGTGCCGCCGCTCTTCGATTCATGATGCTGTTTTTTTTGATTCTTCATTGCTGCTTCGTGGAATAGAGCGCGGAAAGAACCCTGTCCCGGTCCCACATATCCGCGATCCCTTCGCCGTCGCGGGACCATTGCACGCCCCAGGTCTCGGGGATGGCCACCCGCGTTTCGATGCGGCGATCCGGCTTGCCGGACTGGCTCGTGAGAAGAAGGGAATACGCGGCGCGCGCCCCGGTATCCGCGCCGTCTTCCAGGCTGCCGCGAAGCCGCTCGCGGATATCAAAGGCCGTAAACGGCAGGCGATAGGTTACCACGAGCGTTACGGTTTTTCCTGGATCCACCATGCTCCATCCCCCGATGACGGTGCGGTCGCCTTCATCCCAAATTTCCACGCCAGAGGGATGGCGGAGCTTGGTTTTTTCGGCGGCGGCGATATCCGGATCCGGAACGGCGTCTTCGCGCGGTTCATCGAAAAATGCGGCCGCCGGCTCTGCAAACCCGTCGGCGCTCAAAAGCGAGCTTCCCCGAGGGACATAGAATCGAAAATATGCGACATTCCGCACGCCGCGGAACAATTCGCCCGGCGATGCATTGTGTTGCCTCGTAACGGTCACGGTGTCCGCTATGCCGCCTTCTTCGCTGATGCGAACGTCATGGCGGACATCCTCACGGATAACGGCATCGGTTTTTTGCCCCGCGATATTCGCGGCGATCACGGCCAGTTCATCCCCGACCGAAGGCTTCAGGCGTCCGCTCCACCCGAACTGCTGGGCGAATTCGTTTTTTTGCGGATCCGTGAGGGCGATTTGGACGTCTTTACGCGTGATGGCTCCCGAGAGCATGCCGAGCAGCCGAAGTTTTTCTGCGGGCGGCAGCGCGGTGAGTTTTTCCATGAGCTTGGGCGCCATGAGCCCGAGGATTTTCTTGGGCTGATTTTCCGCCCTGTCATATTCCAGCTCCACCGCCTTCTGCGTTTCAAGCATGAAATTCTCACGATCAATTACCTTGTCCAGTTCCGGAATATCGATAGGCCCCGTGAAATCGAGCAAGTCCTCAATGAGCGTCGCATTGACGGCGATAATGCCGTCCACGGTGTAGCCTCCGGATTTGCTCCAGAAAAACCGCATTTTCTCGGCGGCTGCCGGAAAATCCGGTGACCAATTGCTGTCCTGAAATTCCCAGCGCTCCGCGACCAGCGAGAGAGGCTTGGGAGGAATAACCTGCGCCAACAGCTGGCCCTGCAAATCATAGGTGCCGCCTCCGGGAATGTTCAGGCGCTTGATATTGCCGCGTGAAAGATCAAGTTCCGCATATGAACCCATGAATCCTCCGGTCGGGCGCAGTTCATGCGGATTTTGAAATACGATGACATACCGCCGCGGCTCCGTTTCGCCGAGCAGATCGCGCAGGAACTCGGATAATCCGACGAATTCACGGACCGCGACACGGCCATTCTGAATGCCCTCCGAAAGCGCGTTCAGCTTTTCGCGTTCACTCTCCGGCAAAACAGACTCGTCCACATTCGCGAGGGACTGCACGGCCCGGTCCAAAAGCGGAAGGGCGCCGTTCGCATACGTGGCAAACACCGTAAGCCGGTCGAGCGCCGAGCGTGATGAATCTTCCACGGCCGCCGAGAGTCCGGTGGCGAGCAATCTGGCGGCATCGGCGGAAGAGGATCCGATTTCCAGCAACGCTCTCGCCGTCCGGTAATTGGAGCGGGTGGCGGGCAAAAGGGAGGAGAGTCCAGTTGCGATGGTATTTGTTTCCGAAAGCAAACGATCCGCCGCCCGGAAACGTTCGCTGGTTTTGCGCAATGTGGCGATGGAAGCATCCAAGTCCGTACTCTCCCTGAGGGATGCCATATCGGACAACGCGAGTTCGCCAGCCTCGGTGACGGCTGCTTTTTTTGCATCAAACGCCCGCGACAATCGAACGGCATTTGCCGGCAACGTGGCGATGAGAAGCAGCATGCCCACGCCGGCAACCGCCCGCAGGGGCGACCATGCCGGCTCGACGAATACTTCCCCGTCCTGAAGCGCCGTCACGCGCGAATGCCGGCGTCGGAATAGCGAGGTTGCATCGCGAATGCCCGACTCCACGCGATTCAATGCATGGATCAGAGGCCCGTAGCTCATGCGATAGGCCGATGAAAAACTCGCCGGCGTGAATTGCAAAGAGTATCGCTCCTCGATATCGCCGTTCAAACGCAGGTCGCGCGCGAGCGATTCGAGCACGTCCAGACTCGGCGGCCGTTCCGACGGCGCCGGCTCATAGCGCAGCATGTCGGAAAGGAATACGCGCTCATCCGGAGCCGGCGTGCCGCTATAAAACGTAATGCTCCGCAATGAAATGACAAACGGACTCCGCGCATGCTCCATATATCGCACGGAAACAGGCATGCGCTTTTGTTCCGACTTCCGCTGTTTTGCAAACCCTACGATCACGCGATCCAGATCGGCAACGACATCCCTGCCATTATCGCTCTCCGGGGTGGAAACGGCGGGACGCGCGAATGACGGCCGCTCGCTTCGCGCGCGGCGTCGGCGGCGACGGCGCTTCACGGCGCCGGGAACCGTGACATTCGTGGGACGACCGATGAGGAGAATGCCGTCTCCCGCGTTTATAGAAATACCCTCGCCTTCCATAACGGAGGCGAGCCGTTCTTCGAGCGATTGTTCCGGCAATTCCGGATATGACGCGGCTTCCGGATCCGTATCATCAAATCGGGGCAACATGGGCTTTATCGGACCGCATCCTCATACGCCTCCAGGGTCCGCGAAGCCGCGAGACGCCAGTCGTGCCTGCCGGAGAGGACGGGGACGATTTGGCGCGCATTCCCACGAACACCACGAGGATCGCGAAGGACGGTCTCGATGGCTTCGAGTATAGCATTCGGGTCCCCGGGTTTGAAGAAGACAATGCCGTCCTTTCCGAGAACTTCCGGCAGGCTTCCCGCATTACTCGACAGAACCGGGCATCCATAGGCCAATGCCTCGAGCGGAGGAAGGCCGAAACCCTCCAAACGGCTGGGAAACACAAAGGCAAGCGCTTCCGCATAGAGATTGCGGAGGCGCTCCTCGCCGACCTCGCCCTCAAAACGAACGCGGCAAAGGCCATTCTTTGCCGACTGCGTCTCCAATCGCCGCATAAAATCGTCACGCTTTCCTGCAATGACAAGCGATACCCGCTCCTGCCGCGCTTCTACGAGTTTCCAAGCATCAAGGAGCTTGTCGAGATTCTTATGGGGATAGGCGGAACCGACATACAGAATATATGGCGTTTCCAAATTCGGCTCGCGCCACGACGATTCATCCGGTTCTGGCATACCCTCGCCGGTGATGGTGATGGGCGCATGAACGGCAAACCGGCGTTCAATCCATTGGCGCGAAAAGACGGATGGCACAAGGATGCGGCGCGAACGCGTAAGGGCGTTTCGGAGCGCAAGACGATATCCCGCGCGCTTGAGCGCGGCGACGACAGGCCCGCGCGTGGTGACGGACGCGGAATCCGGCTCTTCCAGAAGAATAAGATCATGGATGGTAACCACGCGGGGGTGCGCATCGAACACCGGGACATTCCAATGCGGAATATGGACGATATCCGGTTTTGTCGTACGGATAATAACAGGAAGATGGATTTGTTCCGCGAAACCGTACCAAGGAATGTCCGCATGAACGTGTTCCACGGACGAATGACCGAGAAACGGGGACGAATCGGGGTACCGTTCAAGGAGGCAATATGTATGCATCGGGGCAATGGCGAGCATGGCCCGGATCAATTCCTCGATGTATCGACCTATGCCGCGCGCGGCGCCTGCGCCCATCATGCGCGCATCAATGGTTATTCGCATACGGAATAGGACAAGCCTAGGCGTTAAAAGATACCGGCGCAAGTCTCGACAGCCGAGGAAACATCTGTTATGTTCACGGTCCGAACCTTTGGAAATGGCATGGAAACCATACGGCTCCTCCGCGCGAAATACCTCCATCGTCGGCCGCAGGAACGAGAGATGCGTCTCCTGCGCTCCAAACTTGCATCGCTCATGGATCCCGAGCTTCGCATTGCATGGCATAAGCTCGAAAAAGGAAGACCGGACACGCTGCCGATCATCGCCCTGCGATTTCGCGGATGCGTGGAACTCGACGAGCTGTTTTGCGCATTCTTTTGGGGGCGAGTCATCCCGTCCTCGGGCGCGGGATGGATTATCCGCGCGCATGCCTTTGATCCCGATCAGGGAACCGTTCTTGCCGAACCGCTTTCCGACGGCCTCAATCTGCTGTGCGCGAATATCTGGCATGACGGCGACGGCTATAATCCCCTTGTCTCGGCCTGCCTCGGTTTCAAATATCTCTACCCATTTCGGGACATCGAATTCCCGACACAATAACAGCGTCCTTTTCCGGGCGCTGTTTTCCGTATACCCTTTTCAAACGGCAAAGAATCGGCTAGGATGCCGTCGCCTTTCCATGTTCTGCGGGGTGTAGCTAGTAGTACCTGCCGGCAGGCAGGGAGCGCATGCTTTGGGGCCGAGGACCAAAGATCCGAGGCGGGCGTCCCTATCCCAATCAGACGCCCGGGCTCGAAGTCGGTGCGTATGGTCGGGCCGTGGCGCAGTTGGCTAGCGCGCCTGCTTTGGGAGCAGGAGGTCGTGGGTTCAAGTCCCACCGGCCCGACCATACGCAGCAACGAAGAGAGGAGGTCGCACGTTCACGTCGTTTCACCCCGACCATGAGGTCGTCCCGCCAACGCAGGATTACCCCCGAACACCGAGGATGCCCCGTCAATGCGAGGCACACCCGGTGAAACGTGATGGGTCGTGCGTTATGGGTTTTGCGTCAAATCGATGAAAAACGATGGAACGCATCCCACACAACCCATAACACAAAACCATACGCGGGTATCGTATAGTGGTTATTATGCGACCCTTCCAAGGTTGAGAGGCGGGTTCGATTCCCGCTACCCGCTCCATAAAGAAACACTCCGGCATATGTCCGGAGTGTTTCTTATTACGAACGCCGACTCGATCAGTAATGTTTGATGATTCGGGAATCAATTCCGTTCATTCCTTCTTCCATCCATATCCGGATGAGGAAAAAATCCTATGAAAACAACCAGCCGTAGCTGGTCGTTTTCATATGGTGCCGAGGGTCAAAATTTCACTCACTCATCCCGCAGATACGGGATTCGCTCTCACGGGTAACCTCCCGATTCCCCGTGAACCCTTCCCTCCGTCCAGCACGGTCGGGGGAGCGTCCCGCTCCCCCGAACCCCCAGCGTTCAATTCTTCCCCTCATCGGAAAACACAACAATAGCTCGCAGATTGCGAGCTATTGTTGTGTGGTGCCGAGGGTCAGAATTGAACTGACGACGCCGGGCTCTTCAGGCCCGCGCTCTACCACTGAGCTACCTCGGCATGTATACGGCTACAATGTTCTACTCTCGCGCGGCTCTATTGTCCCCCGAAGCCCGAAGGCGCAGGAGAAAGCTCCCTCGGCAGATTTTTCAGAAACGCTTTTCCTTTACGGAGGATGAACGCGCTCACAGTTTGCGAAATTTATTTCCGTTTGAAAAAACGGATACGGCTTTTTCCTTCCTCCGCCGCTTCCGCCTCCAAATCATAACGGCGAAGAACCACGAGAAGAAAGAGGATGAGAATGCTTGCGACAATGGCTACAATCCAGAGCCCGAATCCGCAGGCAATGCCCACGCCGGCCGCTGCCCACATGGTGGCAGCCGTCGTGAGGCCGCGCACTTCCCCGCGCGACTGAATAATGACGCCGGCGCCGATGAACCCGATGCCTTGAACCACAATGGAAGCAAGGCGCGTTACGTCCACGAAGGCGCCGTTCGACCCAGCGACAAGCACGCCGGAAACCGTCATGATTGCCGCGCCAAGACCCACCAGCGCATTCGTACGGAAGCCGACCGGCTTTCCGTGAATCTGACGTTCAATGCCCAGTATGCCGCACAATAAGGTTGCGGCGACAAGCCGGAGAACAATGTCTTCCCAGGTAAGCTGCATATCCATCCGTGCCCACGGACGGGGCTATCGTATGATAGCGGAGGCTAGTATAGGAAGCATCTTGCCAAGGGTCAATAGATTCGCTAAACTCTCGCCACATTGCGAAAAGGCTGTCGGGCGTGTAGCTCAGTTGGTTAGAGCGTTACACTGATAATGTAAAGGTCCCTGGTTCGAGTCCAGGCACGCCCACCATAAAAACGATCGGCCGCGGCCGATCGTTTTTGATGTTCACGGTAATCTCGAGTACCCAAAAGGAGGCGGAACGCCGGTTACGGCGCCTCGGATGAGGGGGACGGCTGGAAAAGGTAGAGGGACGGGTCGGCATCGGCGCCGGGCTGGAATTCCGGACGATCCGACGGACCGTACATTACAAGAATGCCGGTATTGTAATTCGACAGCTGATCATTTGGATCAATGGATCCGACCACGAGCTTTAGGCTGAAAATCTGGTTCCCGACCGGGCGCTGATAGATGCGGATGAGGTCAGCGTCCTGATCTTCCACGCGAATTTCGGTCCAGGAATATTTTGCCAGCTGTCCCTGATACCAGTTAAACACATTCATCCTCGGATCCAGGGTGTATCCGATGTATATGGCCGTCTGTTCATCGGCGTCCTGGTTGCGGATAAGCTCGTCGGCGCTCGGATACACGGGAACAATATCCGGAAACGGCGGCGCTTTGGGACCGACGCCGTAATATACAAGCAAATGCGAATCCACCGGCATAACGGTAATCGTCGCTTCCGTATCCGCGCTCATATCTTTCATATACACGCCGACGCCCTGCAAATGGAGCAGCTGAAACAGAACGCTGTTCGTTTTCTTCTTCCAGCCCTTTCCGGAAAGACGCGCGTCAAACCAGTTCAATAGTGTGCTCGAGGCATCCGCGACGTCCTGGAGCGCATATCCGTACATAACGCTGGCGGATTCGCCGACAGGGCTGCTTCCGATGTCCCCTTCATCGAATTTCATGATCCCGGTAAGGGTGCCCGACGGATACACGGAGAGATCGTCGGGAAGTTCGGACGCGTCAATACTCGCGCGGTCTCCGCCCACCTTCAGGCTGTGATAGTAAGGATCGTCCGGATGATAATCTTCCGCACTCATGATGGGATTCCCGGTGCGGTAATCCGCAAAGAACGCATCCGGAATATCATGGACATTCTTTGCCCAAGCGGATCCGTACAAGGCTTTGGCAAGGGATTCTGATGTGACCCACCGAAGAAGGCCCCCGGCGCCCACGGCATACACCTTGGGATCTGTTGTGATTTTCACAAGCCTTGTCCCCGGCTTATATGTGACTGTGCCGCCGATCGGCATGTCCGCCAGTTCTTCGTCGCTGACCGCGCGTATATTGGAAAAATCGGGATACCAGCTGAAATACACTTTCTCGTTCGGGAAGACGTAACGCGTCCCGTCGCCGGATCGGTAATACACGGCCGGACCGGAGGCCTTTACGAGGCCGGTATCCGGGGATTCCGATGTCATGTCGGGAATAACACAACCTTGCCCAATGACAACAAGGGCGCCGAGCGCAACAAGAAGGCTGAAATTGCGATTCATGCTTATTGGATGGAGCTGGCAACGACGATATTCGAACCCCCTTCGTACGCATCCGCAATGGTAATACTCAACACGCGCGTATCTTCCCCTTCGTTCCGCTCATAGCTCACGACAATCGAATCCTGCACCTCGAATGAAGCCGTCTGCGCATATCCCATGCTTTCTGCTTTCGATCGAAACCATGCGGCCACATCTCGTTTCGCATCCGGGGTTTCCATACTGTATCCAAAGGATCGCGAGGATTCATCCGTGCTCACGAAGGCGAGCGTCCCGTTTTGATACCGGGGGATGTCCGAAGGAAAATTCTCGGGAAATTCCACCTGGGCACCGACGCGCAAACTCCGCCCCTCCTGATCCTGTATTTGCCAAGAGTCGGAATCGTAATCTACCTGTACGTCTCCTCCCTGCCCTTGTTCGATGCTCCGTTCAATGGCGCGTTCCGCCGCCCGTTCGCCGATACGCTGTCCGAACGGCCCGCATCCCTGCCCGAGCGCGGCAATCGCAAGCATGGAGACAAGAGGGACGGCAATGGACGAATGTCGCATAGAAAATATCGTCAAAGAATGATGTGGGAAGGATACGCGAACGGCCGGAAAGGAGCAATCAGGAAAAGCGTTCTCGTCGGATTCTCCCGGCATCGACGCCCAGCGCGTTCAGCGTTTGCGTAAGATCCTCCATAAAACCCTTCGGACCGCACAGGAGGAATTCTCCGCATGAAACATCGCCGGCATAGGTTTCGATGATTTTCCGGCCGATGCGTCCCCGCTCGCCCTTCCAGCCCTTTGGACATTCCCCCGTACAAATTTCGACAAAACGGACATGTGGATGCGATGCGGCAAGCGCGCGGAATTCCTCCGCATACGGCATGGCGCTCGCCTTCCGCGAAGAATAAAAAAGGATGATGTCTCCCCGAACGCCTGATGCGGCGAGCTCGCGAACCATGCTGCGGATAGGAACGATGCCGATGCCCCCGGCGAAAAATATCCAGCGCCCGGCATGCATATTCGGAGTGAAAACGCCGAAGGGCCCCTGCAGGTTTACCATATCACCCGGCAACAGGGATTCTGCGCGCGCCGTAAAATCCCCTTCCCGTTTGATGCCGAGTTCTATGGATCCGTTATATTCGTGCGGCGCAATGGCAATGGAGTATGCCGCGCGCGCCCACTCGGTTCCGTCGGTGTTCAGGAGATGCAGACCGACCCATTGTCCGGCTTGAAACGGCGGAACGGGCCGCGATGCATCCGCGGGTTCGAGCGTGAGCGCGAAACATCCCTCCGCTATGGGACGGTTTTCCGTGACGCGATACGGCCGGAGTTCGGCCTGCGGAGGAATAGTCATGACGAAAAGTGAATGCCGAGAACATCGTCCCCGGCGCATGCGGAAACATTCTTTTGGTATTGCTTCCAGAAACGCGGATGATGCGCCATGCGCATCATCCGTCCGCCGTACACACAGCGCCTCGGCGGTTCCTGATGATGCGCCAGCTCGTGACAGATGACACGGATGATGGCGTCGAATTTACGGGGCTTCACGGTTTTTGGCGTATAAAGATCTACCGTAATGGATTGCTCGCCAATAACCGTGTAGCCGTATCGAAACGAGCGGAATGCTCCGGCCCCGCGCTTGCGGCGGCGGAGAGGCCGCAGGCAAAACCCCGGCATGCCGAGTAGCAGGCATATGCGCTGAAACAGGTGCTCGACATACGCTTCGTGACGCGGATCGACGATGTCCGCCATGGCTATGGAGCGCTCGGCGATTCCTGAATGCGCATGCTCTTGGCGAGTTGAAGCGCGGGCGCCGCGCCCGCCGTTTCATCCAACACGGAAATAAGCACGCCGCTGTCATTGGCCTCCCCAAGGCGTACCATCACGAATGTCCGAAGCCCTCGAGGCGCCTGATCGATTTTTCGAACCGCTTCGAGCGAAAATTTCTCATATGGCAGGCCGGCCTGCGTTTTTCCGGCGATCGCGTTTTTCGGCTTATCGAGACAAATCACAAGATCCTCATCTGTTGTTCCGCTCGCGCACTGGAATTGCGCCATGGTGAGCCTGAAACGTTCCCATGTGGGGAAGCTTACGGCATCGCGCATAACCGGAATCATGGACGCGACGCGCGTATGTTGCACCTCATCGGCCGGATCCGGACTTCCGGGTGCGGGCGGCGAACCCGGAACCAGCGAAAACTCTCCTCGGAGCTCCGATTCATATACCCAATAGCCTGCGGGCGGCGTGAATCCCACTTTGCGCGCTCGCATCCATGTGACGTCCCACGGCAATGGATCGGTCGGCTCGGATGGCGCTGTGGTTGCGGCGTCCCCGAAACTCGGAGATGCGGACTCGAAGGCGCCTAAAACAGGGCGCTCCTCTCCCGTGTCCTTCCCCGGCGATTTCACGTCGTTTTTCACGATAAAGAATGCCACGCCAATAGCGAGAATCGTAAGAATGGCCAGGGCGATGAGAATGCGTCGAAGAGTCGGTTTCATATTCTTCGCAAACGATTCGTGAATATCTGCTGGGTTCAACGGGAGCGATCTACAGAAGCGCCGCAACGAGAAGAAGGGCGACAATGTTCAGCACCTTGATCATGGGGTTGATGGCCGGACCGGCCGTGTCTTTATACGGATCGCCCACGGTGTCTCCGGTAACGGCCGCCTGATGCGCGAACGAGCCCTTGCCGCCGAAATTTCCTGCTTCGATATATTTCTTGGCATTGTCCCATGCTCCGCCGCCCGTGGTCATGGAAATGGCCACAAAAATGCCGGTGATGATGGCGCCGATCAAGAGTCCGCCGAGCGCGATCGGACCAAGCCAGAAGCCCACGATAATGGGAGCGGCCACCGGCAGAAGCGCCGGAAGAATCATTTGTTTAATGGCCGCGCGAGTGACGATATCGACCGATGTGGCGTAATCCGGCTTGGCAGTCCCTTCCATAATGCCGGGAATCTCGCGGAACTGGCGCCGAACTTCCTCAACAACGGCGCCGGCAGACTTCCCCACCGCTTCCATGGCGAGCGCACCGAACAGATACGGAATGAGTCCGCCCAAAAACAGGCCGATAATGACCTTCGGATCTTCCAGCGTGAATACGAGACGGCGTCCGAGCTCGGCAAATTCCTGCGTATACGATGCGAACAGCACAAGCGCGGCGAGTCCGGCCGAGGCAATGGCATATCCTTTGGTGACGGCTTTCGTGGTATTGCCGACCGCGTCGAGGGGATCCGTGATATTCCTGACGTCCTCGGACAAGCCCGCCGATTCCGCGATACCGCCGGCATTGTCCGTAATCGGGCCATAGGCGTCGATGGTGACGATAATGCCGGTAAGCGAAAGCATGGCCATGGCGGCAAGCGCGATGCCGTACAGGCCCGCGAAGCTATGGGCTGCAAAAATTCCGGCGGCGATCACGATAACCGGAAGCGCGGTAGATTTCATGCCCACGGCAATGCCGGCGATAACATTGGTGCCATGCCCCGTTTCCGATGCTTTCGCAATGGCTTTCACCGGTTTATAGCTCGTGGACGTATAGTATTCCGTAATCCACACCATGAATGCGGTAACCACGAGCCCCACGAGAGCGGATTTGGTGACGTCCGAGGCCGTAATGGGTCCTGTCTCGGGAAAGAACTGGTTCGCGGCATACCAGAACGCGATTGCCGCAAGCACGCCCGCGACGGCGAGACCCTTATAGAGCGCGCCCATGATGTTCTGATTGTTACCGAGTTTAATGAAGAAGCCGCCGATGATGGAGGTGACAATGGCAATGCCCCCAAGCACGAGCGGGAAAAGGATCACGATGTCTTTTCCGGGGAAAGCGAGACTGCCCAAAATCATGGCCGCGAGCGCCGTGATGGCATAGGTCTCGAACAAATCCGCGGCCATGCCGGCGCAGTCACCTACATTGTCGCCCACATTGTCCGCGATAAAAGCAGGGTTGCGGGGATCATCTTCCGGGATACCAGCTTCCACTTTGCCCACGAGGTCCGCGCCCACATCCGCTGCCTTGGTAAAAATGCCGCCGCCCAAACGCGCAAAGACGGAAATAAGCGAACCGCCGAATCCCAGGCCCACAAGCGCTTTCAGATCCCCGGTCAATGCATAAAATCCGGCCACGCCAAGAAGACCGAGTCCCACCACAAAGAGCCCGGTAACGCTTCCGCCTTTTACTGCGACGTCCAGCGCTTCCTTCATGCCTTTTTTCGCGGCCTCCGCAGTGCGCACATTCGCGCGGACGCTCACGCTCATGCCGATATACCCCGCGAGCGCGGAAAGGATGGCGCCCACCGCGAAGCCGAGGGCGGTGTTTCTCCCCAGAGTCACGAGCAAGACGATAAAGATGATGGCGCCGATAAAGGCAACCGTCTTATTCTGACGAAGAAGGTAGGCTTTCGCTCCCTGCTGTATCGCTTCGGCGATTTCAGTCATTTTCCCCTCCCCCGCCGGCTGATTCAGAACCCAGCGGACGAGATATGCGCCCCATGCAAGCGCCAAAATGGATGCGCCGAGGGCAAATTGTAGTGCTTGTGGCATAAGATTTTTTGGTCAATGATGGAGAGAACACTAACGAAAAATGTCATTAAGGTCAACGGGGAAGCGAAGAAACCTCGATAGCAATTCTGTCAGGGTCACCAAAATGAACATCTCGGTCAGCACCCTTTTTTGCCGTATTAACTATGTCCCACCCCAACTCCTCAAATAGCGGGTTTAAAAATTCGTTCCTTAGGTCCTCTTCGTTGTATTCGATGGATTGATAGTAATTAAAATTTTCCGTAAAACGCTCGACCAGTTCTATGATTCGGTTCGGCGCTGGCATAATGTTGCCCTCCTTCCCCATTGTCTCACATTTTCGACACTTTTACAGCCTCGGCATACCGCTCCATGCACTCTCGGAGCGCCACGTGGATTGGACGCATCTCAATGCCAAGTTCTTTGAGACGGTTGTTCTGAAGAATGCAATTCGATCGTCCCTTGACCGCGAGCCCCTGCGATACGAGTTCGTCGGTGCTAATCCATTCATTCCTATGCTCCGGGTCCACCAGCTCTTTATAGAGCGCCATGAGATCGCGATGCCGCATGGTGCCGTCATTCACGGCGTGGAAGACGCCCTGCCCACGTTTTTCCATAAGCTGCCGGACGGCATTGATGAGGTCCGGAACAACCGTAACAGAATTCTCCACGTCGACGATTTTTGGATAGTGCGCGAGTTTCGTAATGAGATTGCGCGGTCCGGGCTTGCCGTCGATGGGCATGCGTAAGCGCACAATGGCGACATTCCGGAGCGTTGCGAGCACAAGATCCGCAGAATATTTCGAACGGGAATACATGGCAGAGGGATTGGCAAAATCATCCTCGCGCCATCCCGCCGGATCCGGCGATTCGCCGTAAAAAATACATCCTGACGCAAGATGCGTCATGTGAATGCCGCGCTTCTGACATGCTTCCGCGAGCATGAGCGGCGCAAGAACATTCCCGCGAATCGTCTCGAGCTGATTGGACTCGCACCAGTCCACATTGGGTCGTCCGGTTTTGCCCACCGCGGATAAAACAAATTCCGGACTGTGCTCATCGAGCGCCCGTTCGATTCCTGCAGGATCATCCGCGCGTTCAAGCGTAAGTACGGCGTCATCCCAGACATTATTGAATGCATTTCCGAGATACCCGGGACCGAAAATAAGAATACGGGACATAGTTTCGGTGATGACTATGACATGGATTTGAGGCTGGGGTCTAGGGGCTCAAGTTGCGGTATGCGGTATGCGATATGCGGGTTGTGGGGAAGATTGTGGGTGGGAGCTGTTAGCTATTGGCAATGGGGCCGTTCAAGCGTTCCAGAGTTTTAGGGTTCTAGAGTTATCACGAGTTTCGTGTTTTTAATAAATAGCACATTACTTACGGACCTACGATCTTACTGGCCCAAGGGCAAAGGGAACGGGTTACGGGGTTCGGGGAGAATTATGCTCCCCCTATGCAACTACGTCCTGCGCAACTACGTCCTCTTCCCCCCTACGCAACCACGCAACTTCCCGCATGACTCACGACCCATACCTCACGACCCATGCCCTACGTCCTACGGTCTTACGAACCTACGAACGTATAGACCCAAGGGCTAAGGGAAGATTTTGTTCCCCTACGCCCTACGCACCACGTCCTACGGACTTTTCGCATACCGCAACCCGCATACCGCATTCCGCGCTCGCCGCACGGCTCACGGCCACCCCTTCCTCCTTCCTCCTCCTTCGCGCCCCTTGTACGCTCCTCTTATGGTGAATGCATCGAGGATACGACCGATTTCCATCGGCATCGATGAGTCCGGACGCGGTTGCGTCATCGGACCCATGGTCGTGGCCATCGTTGCCGCGGATGAAAGCGACCGCCGCTGGTTCTGGAAACATCGTGTCCGCGATTCCAAGCTCGTCCCGCCGCACGAGCGGGATGCATTGGCTGAACGGATCAAGGAACGCTGCTGGTTCGAGCTCCGAATCGCGGATGCGCCGACGATCGACGAAGCCGTGCGCAATCGATCGAGGAATCTCACAGGCCTCGAGCTCGAAATGATGGCGGAGCTGCTCCGCGAATTTCAAGACGAGCATCCGGACCGCGCTGCTCTCGCGCTCGTGGATGCGCCGAGCGTGAATCCGCAGGGATTTTTGGAAAAACTCTATGACGCAAGCGGGTGGGAAAGCATGGAACGACTGGTCGCAAAACATCGCGCAGACAAAACCGACCGCACCGTCGCAGCCGCATCAATTCTGGCCAAGGCCGAACGCGAGCGACTGATCGCGAGGCTGAAAAAAGAACTTGGGATCGATTTTGGATGCGGATATACGCATGATGAGGCAACGAGGACATTCGTGGCATCCTGTCCGGCACATGCCCCTTATGTTCGCTGGAGTTGGTCCACGACGCGTATTCGTTCATCTTGACAATACGTCACTTTTTCATCATTCTCACAGCGCCCTTTCACCCGACACAGAGGAGATGACGAATGCCCGGAAACGCCGAAAAGCCTCCTGTACGTTTTTTGGAGCTTGCGCTGGAGGGATCCTTCCGGCACCACGTGCAAACCCCCGCGGGGATGCTCGAGCATTTTCCGCCGGACGGCCTCATGGCCGACATCCTGAAAGAACGCCCCCAAATGCGAGCCAATGTGCTCACAAGCGCCCTCAACATGGAAGGCGACTTCTTGACGAAGCTCGGACCGTACACGGCCGGCGACCTGCTGCAGACGGCATATGAGGCCGGCGAGGCGGATGCCGGAAAAATCGTGGAGGCGAACACCTACCGCGCATGGGCCGAGGTTATCCCGCAGGCTGCGCTCTGGAATTTCATCTCGGGCCGCGAATGGTGGCGGAATCCGGATGACGGCGAACGGCAATACCTCCAGTTCCTGCTCGAAGCCATCCTCGCCCACGACTTCCTTCCGACAAAGGACTACCTCGACCAGCTGTCGCCGAAGGAGCTCGCTCCCGCGCTCAGCAAGAATAAACTCGAGGAGCTCTTTGCCGACGCGGCAATCACAGGTCACCGGAATGAGCCGTTTCACGCGGATCGCGTGTTCAAGATCGTCGGGGTTCCCGACTTTTTCGACGGCTTGCCGCCGGAATACCTGTTCGAACGTATCGTTCGTCGAACGGTGGATCGGCTCGGCATCCTGCGTTCCCAAACGATCCTCGAGGGATCCCCCGAAACCGCCGCAGCCATGGAGCAGGACGTCCAAGCCATCGGGCGCGCGCCGGGTGGCGAAGACGCGGAACGCATTCTCGCAACCGAACAGGCATTGGAGCCGTCCGGAACCGCTCCCGTCGAATTGCAGGCAATGACCGACGAGAATGCTCCCGAAACGACCGCGGCCACACCCGCGAGCAAGGAGGAGGAAGAAGCCGCAGAAGCGGAAGCCGGCGTTCATCACGGCAACAAAAAGCGCCGTGGAAAAACGACGACGCTCAAACCAGAAGCTGCGGTTCCGGAACCCCCGATGCAGGCGACGGAGGAGAGACCGATCGAGCACGGCTGGAGTGCCCCGCCGAATGACACCCACGAAGCCGTGCCTTCGACGAAAAGCTACGGGCCCGCCGATCCGGACAACGATTCCGGCGCATCCTGACCGGGCACTCATCTCCTCGATTCTCCAAAACGCGTCCCCGTCTTCGAGGACGCGTTTTCAATACCATAAGACGCAGATCAGAGGCTAAGGGCAGAAGAAACGGTTGCGGATCTCGGGTGACATTGTCGAGGTTGTTCGCACCGCTATAGCGAATCTGCCACCGTGTTCTTTCATTCCTGATTATCAAAAAGCCTGACGAATTAGGATTCTTGGAGAATCACCCCCGTGACAGGGACGGGTTTACTTTATCAATCGCCTTGGGAAAGATGTTGCGTTTTCGTTTGCAGTAGTTGTCCTAACTCGTAAGCGTCTGCGTGTTGGCAAAGACCCGTATATGACGACAGATTCCCTGACGTTGCTCGTTTGAGCATCCTTCTTGTTGTCTTCGAGCGTAAAATGGTGGCATACGGCAAAAGCACGTACCCAAGGAAATCGACGCCTTGCTTCCAAGTTTGTACCTTCACCTTGTTCGGATGCAATTCCATCTTCAGTCGACTTTTGAGAAATGTGTCTATGCGTTGGGCTAAATCAAACGCTTCGGATCGTGACAGTGTCAGAATGACGAAATCATCACAGTACCTAACATAGTGGCTTACTCGTAGTTCGTGCTTTACGAAGCGATCCAGCTCATGAAGATAGACGTTGGCAAACAGTTGGCTTGTCAGATTGCCGAGTGGGATGCCCCGTCCGGGAAGAAAGGCGAAGCTCTCTATGATTCTATGAAGCAACCGGATCACGCGCTCATCTTTTATTTTCCGCCTCAACAAAGAAAGCAAAATCTTCTGATCTACCGAGGCAAAAAACTTCCTGATGTCGCACTTCAACGCGTACACCGTCCTCGTGTGATTCACACTCGCCTGTCTGAAAAAAACTCCCAAACGAGCTACGGCTGCATGTGTTCCTTTTTCGAGCCGACATGAATAGCTATCATAGATAAACTGTGACTCAAAGAGAGGCTCGATGACATTGATGATGGCTTGATGCACGACTCGATCCCTAACCGACGCCTTGTGTATGCTGCGTTGTTTGGGATCAGAAATCGTAAACGGCTGATAGGGATCATGGCGATATGCGTCTTTCAGAAGGCTATCCTGCAAAGAAAAAACATTATCCTCAAGGCGATATTCAAACTCCATCACATCCCCCTTCGACCGCTTGCCTTTGCAAAACCTATGCCAAGCATCAAATAGGTTTTCGATAGAAACGATACGGTAGAATAGGTCATCATTCATTTTTACCTCTCCGAGAGGAGATTCCTATATGCTACCCCCCCCGACGCAATTTCAATCAAACCTCTCACAACCCGAGTGATATACCCATCATTCAAGCCATTTATGGCCTCTATGCGTTCTGGAATGACATCTTGGTGAAGTTCCCAAAAACCCAACGGCATCTCCTTGGCCACACCTGTGCCGAATATCTGCTCGATATACTTGAAAAAACACTCGCTTCGGCGCAAACGATAAATGCCTCCGAAAAGACACTGATACTCCAACAAGCCAGCACAAAACTCGATGCCCTCAAACTCCTCACCAGACTCACAAAAGACTGTAAGTGTATTTCAAACGCTCAATATCTACAGATGGAATCAAAGCTACAGGAAATAGGAAGGATGCTCGGCGGATGGTTGAAATCGCTCGGATAAAAAGCAACCCCACCTGTAAAAGGTGGGATCGTGATGGGGAGTCCCTCAAGCGAGGCACCGAGTAGTTCGAGTTGTCATTGCTACGGTCGTTGGCGTTGACGTTCACCTGACGGTTGTCACGGTTGAAGTTCACGATCACGACGTTCTGCCACGCCTCGCCGTCGTCCTCGGGGACGAGCTATATTACGTTTTCTCCTTCCATGACACCGGGCACAGGCTCACCCATGTCCTGTATTTTATGCGGGGTGCAATCTATGTCAGCTTGATGACACAGCCCATCCCAAAAGAAAACGCGGAGTACCCATCATTCGCGCCGCACGCTCTCGAACTCCGTAAAGATCGAGACTCTGGCGGCATGTGCGAGTGATAAGAGATTTCGGCGACCGGCATCCGTACTTTCGTACCGAGTCGTCGTCGCTCGGAAATGAAAACCGACCGTTTTTCATTTCACTCGCTCCTAGACTCGTTAAATGCCGATTCATGAGCCTACTCTCCGCACCGTATCGTATCAGAAAAATCGGAAACAAAAGAGCCGCATCTACGAGACGCACGCTCCTTTGTTGAAGCTATGCTGTAGACGCGGCCGAGGGAACCCCGAGGGAGCCAAGGTCGAAACCAAGGCTCCCCCGAGTTCCAAAGGTTCAAGCGCCGAGTGCCGGGGACTCCCGCAAGCGAGGCACCGAGTAGTTCGAGTTGTCATAGCTACGGTCGTGGGCGAAGACGTGCACCTGACGGTTGTCACGGAGGAAGTTCACGAACACGACGTGCTGCCACGCCTCGCCGCCGTCAACGGGGACGTTGACCTCGTAGCCAGCGGCGAAAAGCCCTGGGAGCTTGTCGTAGTCGATGGCGCGGATCATGTCCGGGAACAACCACGCGATGACGAGCAGCTCGTCGGCGAGCGACTTGGAATCGCGCACCGCCGTGATGCTCTCGCGCTTCCGGTTGGTGTCGAGGTCTGCCACGATCCACTCGACGATCGCGTGGTGCGTGTGGTTGCCGTTGAGAAGCCGCAGACGCTCCACGGGCTTACCCCTGTACTCGACCTTGCCCGAGAGGAGCAGCTCCCAGCGCCAGTACCGACCCTCGCCGAAAACGTGCTGGATGCGGGCGTTGTGCGCCTCGAAGGTCTTGGCGACCCCGTCGTCTCCCTCGCCGAAGCGGATGCGGAACGAACGGTAGGCGGACTTGCCCTGCGGCCACGCCGGAGCGGTCGAGGTGAGGCGTTCGAAGTCCGCCTCGGTCAGTCCCCACTTCTCCTCGTCGTTGGCGCGACGGAGGGCAGTGAGCTGATCTTCAACCGTCATCTCGTAGGGGTTCTTTTCGCGCGCTGCGATCAGACCCGGGAGCGACTCGACCCACTTCTTCATGAGGTCGTCGTCACCCGCGAGGGCGGCGAGCTGCTTGAGCGTCCCACCGAAGCGACCGAAGCGACCGAAGAACTCCACCATCTGCGTGCCAAAGATTTCCGATGCGAGACTGGCCATGATAACCTGCCTTTCCTGTGAACGCCGTCGACCAGCCCGGATTCCGACACCTGTCGGATTACCGAACCTGCCTTTGATTGAAAACGGCATGCTATAGCCCATTTGATTGAGCTACAAAACGCCGCTTTCAATACAGCTTTCCATTTCAAGAACATGTATTTATAGCATGTTTTTAGAAAAAGTCAAGTGTAGTACCAATGTTTTTGCCTTATTTTGGCCAAATATGCTCTAACAAGCCAACTTTACCCAACGATATCATTTTCACTTTATCAATCGCATCGCATCCATAAGCTGTTTCTGCCACTCACGCAAACTCATGCTGAACACGACGCAAAGTATTCAATACCATCGGTACAAGCTACGTTCTGAAAGGAGGAAAGCTGACCATTGAACAAGCGGAATGGATCGTTCCCATTTCCAACGCACTTGAAGCATCAAAATAGATATAAAACGGTTAGAACCTCTCAAAAAAGCCCCTATGTACGAGAAAACCTCCCGTGTTGAGGAGGTTTATTCTCGATGAGGTTACGGGTCTAGCTCGAACCAGCGCATGACCTACAGACTTACGAACCCACGGACTACGGACCTTGCGGGTATCGGGTTACGGGTTATGGGCGCAAGGCGCAAACCGCACGGCGCATAACTCACCCCCTACACAACCACACAATTACAGCCTACGTATTCTTCGCGTCCCGCTCGCACGACCCACGACCCATACCTCATGGCCTACGTCCTATGCTCCACGTCCTCCATACCCCATACAAAAACGCCCTCATTATGAGGACGTTTTTCTTGGTAGGCCCGCCTGGACTCGAACCAGGAACCGCCAAGGTATAAGCTTGGTGCTCTAACCAATTGAGCTACGGGCCCGGAATTGTTCAGCGATCCTACTGGAAATCCAGCTTTTCTTCAACCAATGTCGGCATTGCCGACCATGCCATTCTACGCCATAATCGCCCCATGGCAGAACATTGGGTTATATCCCATGAAGACGCGGGAACGCGTCTTGACGTGTTTTTAAGCAAAACCATCGACCCACTAACACGTTCTCAAGCGAAAAAAAGCATTGAGGCGGGAATATATTCTGTGAACGGAACGCATGCAGCCGCGCATTATCTTCTGAAGTCGGGCGATGTGATTGCTTATGACGGCGAAAAAGAAATTCTCCGTGAGGAAGCGGAGGAGGACTCGCGGACCTTGCGCGTGGCCGCGGACGATCTCCGCATTATCGATGAAACGGACGCGTATATCGTGCTCGACAAGCAGGCAGGTGTGCTCATGCATCCGGACCATCACCATCCCCACGATCATCCTTCCGGTACGCTCATAGATGCCGTTATCGAACATGCGCCGGAGATCGTAAAGGTCGGCGACGACCCGGTACGGCCGGGCATTATGAGCCGCCTGGATAAAGATGTGTCGGGACTCGTGGTGATCGCAAAAACACAGGGCGCCTACGAAGCGCTGAAGAAGCAATTCGCGGAACATTCTGTAACCAAGGAATATCTGGCGCTCGTACACGGCGCGGTCGAACAGGATGACGCGGATCTCAAATTCCGCGTGGCACGATCATCAAGCAAGGCGCGCATGGCTGCCCTGCCGGAAGGAAGCGCCGAGGGACAGGCTGCATGGACGCATGTTCGCGTCATCGAACGATATGCGGGCGCGACGCTCGTGAAGCTCCAGATTTTGTCCGGGCGCACGCATCAAATCCGCGTGCACTGCTTCGCCTTCAATCATCCGGTGATCGGGGATATTCTGTACAAGCCGCGGCGGGCACAACGAAATATCAAAGCGCCAAGGCTCATGCTCCAAAGCATTCGTCTCGCATTCAACGACCCGGAGACGGGAGAACGGAAACAGTATGCGCTCGAACCCGACCCCGCCTTTGACGCCGTCATTTCCAGCCTTCGGAACAAAAAACCGTAATAGACGCCCGTGTCTTCGCCACCTTGCATCAATCACGATCAGAGGCGGTGAATTTCGCCCCGTATTCCTCCCCAATCTCCCGATGTTCGCCTCGGCGAACAAAAAAGGGAATCCCTTCTCCTCTATGATTCTCACCATCGCCGGTTCGCCCGGCACCGGAAAAACATCGGTCGGAAAAATTCTCGCGGACAAACTCGGCTACCGTTTCTATTCCATGGGCGGGCTTCGGGGAAACATGGCGCTCGAAAAAGGCCTGACGCTGGATGAGTTGAATGCCCTCGGTGAACAGGAAGGTTCCACGGATATTCCGGTAGACGAATATCAAAAGGAGCTTGGGCAGAAAGAGGATAACTTCGTTATCGAAGGACGATTGTCATGGCATTTCATCCCCCATTCCTTCAAAATTCTGCTCACCTGCGACCCAGCGGAAGCCGCGAGACGCATTTACCTTGCCAGGAAGCATGAGGCGGATACGCGAGAGGACGAACCCTTGTATGCGAGTCCGGAAGAAGCGGAAAAGGTTCTGCGTCTCCGGGTGGAGTCAGACAAGCGGCGATACCAAAAATACTACGGCATCGATTATCAGGATCAGGCGCACTATGATCTTGTCATAGATACGACGGACTCCTCCGAGCCTGAAGAAACAGCCGAACGCATCCTGGCCGAACTCCGGAAACGCGGGCAGGGATAGCCTCACGAACGGCGCGCTGCCATCTATTGACGGCGTAGCCTGCTTCCGCTATGATCCCGCCACGTAATACGCGCGAAACGCGTTCATGGTATGGCACAAACACAGCAGTACCGGATCATTCAGCCGGCGGAAGTCGCAACCGGCATGGTCATCCGGATTCATCAGAAAATCGTCGAAGGAAGCTCCAAAGACGCCAAGGAGCGTATTCAGGTATATGAAGGACTCGTGCTGAATGTCCGAGGGAAAAGCCCGAATCGAACCATGACGGTCCGAAAAGTCTCAAATGGCGTGGGCGTGGAAAAAATCTTCCCCCTTCATCTGCCGAGCATCGAAAAAATCGAGGCCGTAAAACAGTATAAGACTCGCCGGAAGAATATCGCGGCAGTTGTCGCCAGCAAAAAACGCCTGAAGGAAGTCCCCATCAAACCCGCGCGGATGAAACCTGCGCCGGCCATCCCGCAGGAATCCGAACGTCTTTCTGCATCAGAAGAAGCATCCGATGGACCGACAGTATCGATAGCAGAAGCTCCTGCGGAATCCGCACCGGTCGAAAAAACGGAACAGGAATCGTCGGAGAATGGCACAGAGGAAAAACAGCCGGCATAACCTACGGATACGGATAACGCGGAGCAATGCTCCGCGTTTTTGTTGCGCTCCTACGTTGACATACGATTTTTCATGCGTATGATACAAGGCCACCCGTACGTTCCCCTCATACATCGGAAAAACCGTGAACGACGAACCGGATCCCGGCAACGAACGCCCTGAACAGAACGCGGAGACCGTTTTGAGCTTCCTCCCTGTCCTTCTCCTCTTCGACGTTCCCGTCGCCTTCTGCATTGCCATCCCGCTCCGTATTCTGGTGAACCAGGGGGCCTTGCGCGATTCCGCCGGAATCCTCATCGGACTTTCCTGCTGCACCTTCATCATCGGCCTCATCGTCGCATACGAAACAGCCGTTCAGGATTGAACCGCATTAAAACGACCCCGTCTTCGGAGTCGTTTTCTGTATTTATTGAATGCTCTTGTCGACACCGATGCTCTGTACGCTGTTTCGGACGATATCCGGAACATAATCGAGCGAATTCGCTACGGGTTCGCCGAATTCATAATTGACGTAAAAGCTTTCGGGGATATCATCGATATATTGATTCCAGTTCGCGCCGAATATCCCCTGCGCCACGGACTCATCCTTTAGCCATCGAAGGATCCCGCCGCGGCTCACCACATAGGTTTTTACGTCCGTCTGAAATTTAAGCATGCGCGTGCCCGGCCGGTATGTCACGTTCCCGCCGATCGGAATAAGCGACATTTGATCGAGGGGAATAATTTTGACGTTTGAAAAACTTGGATACCATGTAAAATACGTTTTTTCGTTCGGAAAAACGTAACGTTTGCCGTCTTTCGCATAATAATACACGGCTGTGTCGCTCTGCGTGAGCGGATCTCCGTCATCGGGGATTTTAATGAGATCACCGTCATTTAACGCCACAGCGATGCCGCCGCTTACCGACAAAGCCGCCTGGCGCACCAGAGCCTGTCCGTCCACGATCGCGGTAAAAACGGATCCGCCCTTTTTGAGCGAAGTGATTTTGAATTTCGCGCGGCCGAAAAGATCCGTCACATTATTGAGGATGGTGATGGTGTCCTCGCTGCCGCGGCTCGACTGAAGCGTCACATTCGCACCCACGACAGAACCCAAATTCATGTCCCGGAGAACCACGGTAACAATGGCATACTCAATCCCGTCGGCCTCGATCTCCGCTTTATCAATGCCGACCGTTGAGTTTTGATAGTCGATTTGCGCCGCCAGCGCGAATGCGGGCGCGGCAAGGCAAACGGCTGCCACAAAAACACAGAGGCGTTTCAACATATGCGGCATTGTAACGCAGGTGCGTCTCCGAACAAAATGCCGATCTCGCGCCGTCCTCCTAGTCTTTCAGAACGGGCTTCAAATACACGGCGGTGAGCGAGCCTTTTTGCTTCGCTACCTGCTCCGGCGTCCCTTCGGCGATAATTTTTCCGCCGCGGATGCCGCCCTCCGGCCCCATGTCAATCACCCAGTCGGCGGATTTAATGACGTCCAGATTATGTTCGATCACGAGAACGGTATTTCCCCTGTCCACGAGCGCCGACAAAACGCCCAAAAGCCGCTTGATGTCCTCAAAATGAAGCCCGGTTGTCGGTTCGTCCAGAATATACAATGTCCTTCCCGTTGCCCGGCGGGACAGCTCGGTTGAAAGCTTGACGCGCTGGGCCTCGCCGCCGGAAAGCGTCGTTGCCGGCTGACCGAGTTTGACATATCCGAGACCCACGTCATGAAGTACGGAAAGTTTTTCATAAATGAGCGGCTGGTCTACAAAAAACCGCCGCGCCTCTTCAACCGTCATTTCCAAAACGTCTGCAATGTTCTTGCTGCGCCAATGAATTTCGAGCGCCTCCTGATTGTACCGGCGTCCATGGCACTCGCTGCACTCCACATATACATCCGGCAGGAACTGCATTTCAATCTGTACATACCCGTCGCCGCCGCACGCTTCGCAACGGCCGCCGCCTTTCACATTAAAAGAAAACTTTCCTGCGTCGAATCCGCGCATCTTTGCTTCGGGAATACCTGCAAAAAGATCGCGGATCACGGTAAATACCCCTGTATACGTAGCCGGATTGGACCGCGGTGTCCGTCCGATGGGCGACTGGTCTACAGAAACCACTTTATCGAGATGCTGGATGCCTTCGATTTTTTTGTGCGGACCCGGCAAATCTTTTGCATTATAAAAATGAGCGGACATCGCCCGCGCGAGAATATCCAATACGAGCGTGGATTTGCCGGAACCCGACACGCCGGTGACGCAAGCCATGAGGCCGAGCGGGAGTTTAAAATCGACATTTTTCAGGTTATACGCCGTTGCGCCGCGGACGACGAGCATTTTCCCGTTTCCGCTTCGCCGTTTTGCCGGCAATTCCAGCTCGCGCTTTCCCGTAAGATAAGCGCCGGTGAGCGACTCCTTGTTCCTCTTAATATCGCCGAGCGTGCCCTTGGCGATAATTTCCCCGCCGTATTCGCCCGCACCGGGGCCCACATCCACCACGAAATCTGCCGCCTCCATGACGGCCTGATCATGCTCCACCACGATGACGGTATTTCCCAGATCGCGGAGACGCTTCATGGTATGAATAAGCTTATCATTGTCCCTCTGGTGCAGACCGATGGACGGCTCATCCAGAATGTAAATGACACCCGAAAGCTCCGCGCCAAGCTGGGCCGCCAAACGCACGCGCTGGGCTTCGCCGCCGGAAAGGGACATGGCGCTCCGGTCCAGCGTAAGATAATTCAACCCGACTTCGACAAGGTTTTTGATGCGACGCTGGATTTCGCCCGACAACTGATCCACGATAAGCCGTTCCCGTTCCGTAAAACCCAGAGGATCGTCCTTCCGCTCGTTTTTCACTCGCATGATTTTCGAGGCCTTCGCCTTTTTCGGACCGGTGCCGAGCGCGCGAAACCATGCCTCAAGGTCATCAAGCGGCATCATCACCAAATCGGCAATCGTGCGTTCCGCCATGGTGACGGAAAGCGCCTCGGTGCGCAAACGCCGACCTTCGCATACGGGACATGTCAGGACGCGCATGTAGGATTCGATTTCTTTTTGCACGTATTCCGAATCGGTTTGCCGGTATTTTTCTTCGAGCATCGCGAGAATGCCTTCGAACCGCATATCCTTCCCCCCGACGTCATAGGTTTCATCGCCGGTTCCATCCAAAATAATCTGAACGGCTTTTTTCGAAAGCGCATTTACCTCCTCGTGGATGGAAAATCCGTGCCGTGTACCCACGGCCTCGAGAAGCTTGAGATGCGATGTCTGGTTTCCGGCAATGCGCGTCCACGGTTTAATGGCGCCCTGCGCAATTGTCAGCCGGCCGTTCGGAATAACAAGTTCCGGTTCCAAAACGAGTTTCGTACCGAGACCGGTACAAGCGGCACAGGCGCCATGAGGCGAATTGAATGAGAACAGCCGCGGCTCGAGCGCGGGCAGGGAAACATTGCATGCCGCGCAATATAACGATTGCGAATACAGCGTTTCGTCGAGCGTGTCTTTGTCGAGGACGGCGAGAAGACCGTTCCCGAGTTCCAACGCCTGTTTAACGATTTCGAGCATGGACTCAATAACCATGGCGGCAGTGGCCTCGATGCTCGATATGACGACTTCGATGGTATGCGGAAGCTTTTTGTCCGGCTTCACCCGCAAAAGCTCGTCGATATCCACGAGCGTTCCGTCATACCGTACTTCGTGATACCCGGCGTTCTGCGCTGCCTGCAAAATCACTTTATGCTCTCCCCGCTGTTCCCGGACCATGGGCGCGAGAAGAACGAGGTTCGCCTTCTGCGATTGTTTCAGAATCTTTTCCGCGATTTCTCTGGGCGATTGTTCGGCCACGGGTTTGCGGCAGACGGGACAATGTGCCCGTCCGGCCCTCGCGAACAGGAGCCGCAGAAAATCATAGACTTCCGTAACCGTTCCCACAGTGGAACGCGGGTTATGCGAGCTGGACTTTTGATCGATGGCGACCGTGGGAGACAACCCTGTAATCTCGTCCACGTCAGGCTTGTCCTGAAGCTCCAAAAACTGGCGGGCATAGGAGGACAGGCTCTCCATATAGCGCCGCTGACCCTCGGCATGGATGGTGTCAAAGGCGAGCGAGGATTTTCCGGAACCGGATAATCCGGTAATGACGATAAGCTTGTCTTTCGGAAGAGACAGCGAAATGTTTTTGAGGTTGTGGACGCGCGCCCCTTTGATGGAAATGGAAGTTGTCGGTGACATGTGGGCCTCATGCATGCTTGAAATGCAATGAACGCGAGGCTACCACGGATTTTCATACGGGGCAAGGGGGAGGGAAGGGTAGCCATGGGCCGCGGGCCATGCGGTATGCGGGATGCACCATGCGGTATGCGGAAAGTGCGTAGTTGCGTAGTACGTAGTTGCGTAGGGGGAGCATAATTCTCCCCGAACTCCGTAACCCGTTCCCTTTGCCCTTAGCCCTTTGCCCTGTTCCCTTTTGCTCATTGCTTTACGGACATTTCACCTTTCCGCATTTTGCGCCGGGGTTGATGAGTTTTAAAGCCGCGCATGCGACATCGCCGATGTATGTACATGTACAAAACTGGCCGGCTGAACCTAGGCACGGCATCCTCGTTGCACCGCATGTCTGATCCTAAACGCAACCGGTAATTTACCCTGACGCCTTCCCTTTGCAGAGTCCTGCAGCGACCGGGTCGGAAGGCGCATTGGCATCGGACATCATAAAGTCGCATGTAATGGGGGCATCGCCGTTTATGGCGGCGCGCAATTCGTCGGCAGACCAGAATTTGAGCGGCTTCTTGGGGTCATCAACGAGGTTTCCCTGCTGATTGGCGCATGAAATAGCCTCGGCGATCTGCGTAAAATCCGTCGCCGTTCTTCCATCCGAATACCCGGGACCCTGTTTGGCGCTCCCGCGAACGCATTGCTGTTTGACGACTAGCAAATAATCATCTCCCGTAGGATCGAGAATCGGTTTGGAGGGTGTAAGCCCGCGATCATAGTACTTCATGGCCAGCATGGCGCCGCGCAATCCTCCCTTTGTTGAACAAAAACTCTCGGCATCTTTTACGACATTTTCGGTGAGCGCAAAGGAGTAGTTCCGAAATCCGGTCTTGCGCGTGTCTGTGACTTCATTGCCCTGGAGACCCACGGCCTCAAATCTGTTTTGAAACGGCACTTTCATGCTTCCCTCGATGGCGGCGACATCGTTATTTTGCGCGTAATTGCAGAAGAAAATAAGATACGCCTCTGTCGGACGACGAAAATCCATATAGGTGATCGACCCGGCGAAAACGGCCTTGCTGCAAACAAATTTTGCGCTTCTCTGTCCCCGGCATTCTATAGCTTCTCCGTCCGCGCAAGATTGGCAGAGCTCCCCCTTGGGACACACGTTTCCCTCGCATGCGTCGGCAATGGGATTATTTTCCAAATAGTAAAATTTCCCGCATTCGGTTTTGTCGCCCGGGGTATTGAAATTGGCGGGATTGGCCGCGATCGTTTGATACGCGGGAACCTGAAGCCGATCTTCGCCGGCCAGCGCAAATTTTCCCGATCCGGCAATATCCTTGCAGAACTGGGTCTGAATGAACTGTATGGTGTTGACCATGTACACCTTGAGCGGATTCAGCGTGAGCGTATTCGGATTAATCGTCCGCAAAATCGTCACCGCCCCGATGACGAGCAGCATGCCCACCACGGCATCGATCATGTATTTTTTCCCCTGCTCGATTTTCGGCATGGCGCTTCCCACCAAATACAGAAATGCGCCGAAAATGAACATGACCGTGCTTATGACGGCGATGACGGAAATGAGGTAGCGATAGGCGGTAATGACATAGTTGGCCATTCCCTGCACCTGCGACACATTCCCGATTTTTGTATTGAGGGTGATAATCGGCTCCTTGGCATAACAGCGCCCCTTGCCGCTCGGGCATTCCGCATACGTTTCGAAAACACCGTCCTGCGTGCTGCATTCATCGGGACGAAAGCAGGTCATGTTCAGCGAAATTTGAGCGGCCGCGCCGGTTTGAGCCACAGACGGCGCGCTGCCGCCCGCCGTCTGGATGAGATACGGCAACGCTCCTGCGCATTTGGACGCGGTTTTCCTTGGCGCGCATGCCGCATCGCATTCTTCGCGGGTTACACCCTGCGCACTGCCCGCCACGCCGATTAACACGGGTGTTCCCGCCGCTTTTCCTGAACAACTCTGCGATGTATCGCCTTCGGCGCATTCGCAATAGCATGCCGACGTTCTCAATAGCGGAAGCTGATTCTGATTCAATGGCCTATCGCGCAGATAGCTGATGACGCCATCTGGCGGAGGCGTATGACCCTGCTTCAGGGTGACCAGGGGACCGGACAACTCAAAATTATCCTTCACATATTCCGCCCATTTGTCGTTGCGGCAGAATGTCGTGAACTCATTGCAATCGGCCTTGGCCGGCCCCTTGATTTCGCACCAGCCTTTTTCTGTGGCGAATTTGATTGCGCTGTAGATGTGCGGAATGGCATTCGGTTGCGCCCGCGCCGGCGACGGCGCGATGAACACCGCATATGCCAGCAAAAAAACCGCTGTTGCTGCCAAAACATGTACTGCGCGCAATGCCCTCTTCATACCTATTTCGGCTGGGCTTCCAAAAACTGATTCAGCACCAGGGTAAATGTTTTTTCATCCATGAGTCCCTGAAAGCGGACGCCGTTCACGAAAAACGTGGGCGTTCCCTGCACGCCGGCGCGGCGTCCGTCGTCGACATCTTTATCGATTTTCCTGTCGTACGTGCGCGCCTCCATGCACGCGTCATACTGCGCCATATCGACGTTCACGAATGTTGCAAGTTTGCGGAGATCGTCTGGGCTCATGTGTTCCTGATCCATGTACACGAGGTCATGAAAACGCCAGTAGGGATCCTGCCCCTGGGCGAGAATACAATTGGCCGCAAGCGCCGCATTTCTCGCATCGGGATGAATTTCTGAAACGGGAAAATCGCGTATCAAGAAATGCACCTGATTCCCCATGGCGGCGATAACACGCCGCACGATGGGCGCCTGTTCCTTGCAGAACGGGCATTGGTAATCGGCAAACTCAATAACGGTAACGCGCGCGCTCCTGTTTCCAAGTTCCGGCGCCAGTCCCGCGGGGGTGAGCCGCTCGATATCCGCGGGTGTCACCTTGGCATTCGCGACATACGAAGAAAGGCTCGCCTGCATGCGGCGCGCATTCGGGTCCACGATGTCGCCGCTCTTCAGCCGAAGGTAATATCCGACGGTCAAATAGCCGAACCAGACTAGGGGCAGGAGAATCAAAAAACCGAGAACCGAGAACAGGATCAGCATGAGACGTTTACGCCGGGTTTTCCGAAGATCAAACTCGGCTGGAGCCGCGTCGTTCACGCGGATTATCATATCATGCGGCGGCTCCGTACGTCAGCGCGTGAAGAGACGCATCATGTCGGCCGCCGTTGACAAACGGGCCTGCCGGAGCTACCCTCCCAGCACTTCATCTATGCGGGAACTTCTGTTACCGATTATCCAAATGATCCTGTCGGTGCTGCTCGTGGCCGCTATTTTGCTGCAGCAGCGCGGTTCGGGCCTGGGCGCGGCGTTCGGCGGCGGCGGAGACGTATTCCGGACAAAACGCGGCGTTGAAAAAATCCTCCACTACGCCACCATCGGGCTGGCGATGCTCTTTTTCGGCAACGCCATTCTCACCGTTCTCCTGGCGTAATCCATGCGCGCGATTCTCGCGAAGATCCGCGTCTTGTTCCATCGGATATTCTTCTGGCACGAGGGCGGAAAACAATCTTCGGAATTTATCCCGAATGCAGGGCATGATCATGCCCTGGTATTGCATGTCGCTGAACCGTCGAAAATCCCGCGCTGGCGCCAACTCCGTTACGTTAGCCATGTCCTAAACATCAAAGAACGGCGGGCGCTCATTGCGGCAGCGCTCGTATTCGCGCTGGGCATCGCCGGAACCGCCTGGGCGATTTCGACCGAACGCATGATTCGCGTACCGTCGAATGGCGGACGCATGATCGAGGCGGTCGTCGGCGCCCCCAAAACCATCAACCCCCTTTACGCCGCCAAGAGCGATCCGGATCAAGATCTGACCTCTCTCGTCTATGCCGGGCTCTTCCGCCGAACCGGCGGAACCGGCGTGGTCCCGGACATCGTGGAACGCTTTGAATGGTCGGAGAACGGCAAACGGCTGCGACTCGAACTCCGCAAGGATGTGCGTTTTCATGATGGGACGCCTCTTACGAGCGATGATGTGCTTTTCACCATCCACGTCGCAAAGAACCCGGCCTGGAGAAGCACATACGCGAATGCCCTCCGGGACGTAAACGGAGAACGAATCGACGACTATACGCTCGACATCGTCCTGAAGGAGCCGGACATTTTTATTTTGGATGCACTGACCATCGGCATTCTCCCCGCGCATATTTGGCTGGATATTTCGCCGGGAAATGCCCTGCTCGCCGATGCGAATATACGACCGATCGGCGCAGGTCCGTTTAAAATCCACTCGTTCCGCAAAGACACGCGGGGCGTGATGCTTGCCTATACGCTGGAACGGTACGAAGGCTATCACGGCATTCAGCCCTTCCTGTCCCAAATAGAATTCCGCTATTTCCCGTCGAAAGAACAGGCGGAAGACGCATTGCGCGGCGGACGCGTTGATGCGCTCGCCTTTGTGGAGAGCGGCAGTATCGGCAGACTCACCGGCAATGAGCGGTTGACCTATGCAACCATCGAGCTTCCGCAGGAGACCATCGCCTTCTTCAACCTGAATGACGAACTGCTGAAGAATTCCAAAGTGCGCCAGGCGCTCGCGCTCGCCGTGGACCGAGAACTTGTGGTGGACGCGCAAGCCGGCATTTCGACGCCCGTGTACGGCCCGTATCCTTTTGACGATGTGACGCCGACAGCTTCTTCCTCCGAAGAACGGCTGGATGCCGCGCGCGCTCTCCTCGCGGAAGCGGGGTGGGTGCAGGTGATGAATTCCGAAGTCCGAATTCGAAAGGACACGGCACAGGGATCGCCGTCGAGCACCATGAGCGCAACGGCGTCATCCACCGAACTCGTACTCACCATTTCGGTCCCGCAAGTAGCGGACCTCATCAGCGTGGCGCAGGTGCTTGCGCGACGCTGGTCGCTCTTGGGCGCGAAGGTGAATGTGGACGTGGCGGATCCGGATCAGCTGGCCCAGCGCGCCACGCGCGCCCGCGATACGCAGATTCTGGTCTGGAACGTGCGTCTGAATCCTTCGCAGGATCTTTACCCCGTATGGTGGAGCGGAAACGCCAAAGGCAATGGCCTGAACCTGTCCAATTTGTCGGATCGCAATGTGGACGATGCCATAGAGGCGCTCCGAAGCGCGACCACCACGGAGGCGCTCAAGGCCGCACGAAAAACCCTGTCGAATGCTATTCTCTCACGAGATCCTGCCGTCTTTTTGACGCGCCCTGCCTATGGCTACGTATATTCTTCGGACATTCGCGGCGTCAGCGACAGGCTCGAACTCGGCACACCTTCAGACCGCTTCCTCGATATACCGAATTGGTATGTAAAGACGCGGTGGGCATGGAAATAGGTTATTGGTTTTCGTTATCAGGTATTCGTTGTCCGTTATTATCTCTCTGCCTTACAAAAACGAATAGCCAATACCCAAAAACCTGCCGACATCCCTCTTGAAAAACAGAAGGTTCTCATCTATTCTAGCGCGGCTGGATATAGACGCGGGCGAGTGGCGGAACTGGTAGACGCACTGGCTTCAGGAGCCAGCGGGGGCAACCCCATGAGAGTTCGAGTCTCTCCTCGCCCACCATACACACGAGCGCCGACATGCGCTCGTGTGTATATTTCGGAGCGACTGCGCATCTCTCTTTTACGTACCCAACCTGCAAACACGTCTCTCTGTATGACCGGAGAGGAGGGCGGCCTTGCCAATATATTCATTCGCGAGAATGGTTTCATAGGCTCCTCACCCTCTGACTCGCATTTTGCTATACTCCTTCGTATATGGAACGACTGAATATCCCGGTATTGCTTGGTACAGCCCGTGAAGGACGCGCGAGCGAAGGGCCGGCAAAATATATCCACCGCCTTCTCTTGGAAAAAGACGTGGAGAGCGCGCTCATCGATCCGCGCGATTATCATGAAAAAAAGACCTTCGAAAAAGAGCGTGTTCAACCCTGGGCAGATATCATGAAGCGCGCGGACGGGCTCGTTATTGTAACGCCGGAATACAATCACGGATATCCGGGTCCGCTCAAAGAAATGCTGGATGCCCTCTATGAAGAATTTGCGCGCAAGCCCGTGGCTGTCTGCGGCGTATCCGCCGGCATGCTGGGTGGCGCGCGCGTTGTGGAACAGGTGAAACTCGTGGCCATCGAGCTCCACATGTGTCCCATCCGCGAATCCGTGTATTTTTCGGATGTACGAAATCTCTTCAATGAGAAAAGCGACATAACGGATCCCGGCTTCGATGCGCGATGCGCTCAAATGTTCGAAGAGCTTTTCTGGTTTGCCCGCGCGCTCAAAGCCGGACGCGAGGGAGTTGTCCGGGAATAAAGCGAAGGGGTACGGTTTGGGGAAATTATCGCTGGGAGCTTTTGGCAATTGGGAATTGGGAATTGGGAAAAGAGGGCAAAGGGCAAAGGGCAAAGGGAACGGGGTTCGGGGAGAATTATGCCCCCTACGCAACCACGTACTACGCCCTACGCAGCTCTCCTACTCCCAACTCCCCGCTCCCCACTTCCGACTTCCTGCCGACGAGCCGATAATTGACAAAATGGACATCGTGGAGTATTATGACTTCTCGAAGTGACATTTCGCGATTTCCTGACTCTGTCGGGACCTCGCGATCGGTACGAATGCGCATACGCATCCGGACCATCCAACGCGACACAATCGAAATTCTTAACCCGCCAAAACCGCGGATCGCAAAACGTTGATTTTTTCAAATAAACGGCAATTGCCTCACGGTTTCTGGCATCTCACATGTTCAATGTTCTATGGAAGCAATGAAAAATGACGGTCGTCCCTCCTCCGGGAGCGGTTCGGCCGGTTCGGGACGTCCTCCTTCGCGCGGATCATCCCACAAAAAGGGAATGTCGTCCCATGGCGGACGAAAACCATTCCATCCCGGCAAGCCGGGACAAAAAAAACACGGCCATGCAGGCATGTCCCTCAAAGAGGGGTTCGCCAAAGAAGAAGGACCGCGCCGTCGGAAAAAATCGGATCGTTTCGGCGGCCGCGGCGGAGGAGCTTTTTCCTCGCTCCCCCGCATGTCCGCCTTTAAGCATAAGCCGTTTTTAAAAACCGGTACGGATAAAGACACGCTTTCGCACGGAGACCGGCTCCGAGTCATCGTCCTCGGCGGCAATGAAGAAGTCGGACGCAACTGCACCATTCTCGAATACGGCAATGACATTATTATCATTGACCTCGGTCTTCAGTTTCCGGACGAGGATATGCCGGGCGTGGACTATATTATCCCGAATATCTCGTATCTGAAGGGGAAGGAAAAGAATGTCCGGGCAATTGTCATTACGCATGCGCACTATGACCATATCGGCGGCGTCTCCCATCTGGCTTGGCGGCTCGGGAATCCTCCGATTTTCGCCGCAGACCTTACCTGCGGCATCATCAACAAGCGGCATCAGGACCATCGGGACCTTCCGCCGCTCAATCTGCGTTCGGTAAAATCCGATGACGTGCTCCAGCTCGGGCAATTCAAGCTCGAATTCTTCGGCGTGGCCCACTCGGTGCCGTCCTCGCTGGGCGTTGTGGTGAATACCCCGTGCGGGATTATCGTGCATACGGGCGACTTCAAGCTCGACCCGAACCCGGGTTCGCAATCCATCCAGGAGACGCACAAAATCAAAGCGCTCGGCAAACGGAATGTTTTGGCGCTCATGATCGACTCCACGAACGCATCCCAACCGGGACGGCAGATTGCGGAACATGAAATTCAGACGAATATCGACGAAATCATCACCAATGCCGAAGGACGCATTATCATCGGCACATTCGCGTCCATGATTGCCCGTATCCAGCAGATTATCCTCGCCTGCGAACGGAACGGCCGAAAAGTTGCCGTGGAAGGCTTCTCTATGAAATCGAATGTCGCCATTGCCCAGGAACTCGGCTACATGAAAATCCAAAAAGGCACGCTCATCGACTCCAAGCAAATCCATTCCTATCCGCGAAATAAGGTGGCGGTGATTTGCACGGGCGCACAGGGCGAGGAACGCGCGGTCCTCATGCGCATTGCAAACCGCGAACATCCGTTTTTGTCCATTGAGCCGGGCGATACCGTGGTGTTCTCTTCGTCGGTCATTCCGGGCAATGAACGGACGGTGCAGCGCGTGAAAGACACGCTCTACCGCGAGGGCGCGGACGTGGTGCACTATAAAATGATGGACGTGCACGCCGGCGGACATGCCAAACAGGAAGACCTGGCCGAAATGCACGAAATGGTGAAACCAAAATACATCATTCCGATCGAAGGCCATTATTCCTTCCTGTGCGAACATGCGAAAGTGGCCATCCAGAACGGCTTTCCGAAGGAACGGATCTTTATTGCCGACAACGGACAAATCATGGAATTCGATAAAAAAGGAAACGGCGTCTTGACCAACAAGAAGGTGCCCACCGAATACGTGTTCGTGGACGGACTCGGCGTTGGCGATACCAATCAAATCGTGCTCCGCGACCGGCAGGAGCTGGCCGGGGACGGTATTATGATTGTTGTCGCCGTCATCGAAGCACGCACCGGCGTCCCGCTCGCGCTCCCCGACATTATTTCGCGCGGATTCATCTACATGAAGGAATCCCAGGATCTCATTCAGTCCGCGCGGCGTTTCTGCGCCAAAGTTCTGAAAGACAATGATCCGAACTCCGAGGCGAATCCCACCTATCTCAAGGAGAAACTCAAGGATGAGCTCGGCGAATATCTCTTTAAGAAAACCGAACGCCGTCCGATGATTTTGCCCGTGATTGTGGAAGTGTAAAAGAAATTGAAAGCCGCAAACGCTTTTGATTTTTTAAAAAAATCAAAAGCGTACGTTCAGAGGAGGTTCCCCTACGCAACGACGCACCCCTATACTTCCTACTCCCCACTTCCTAACTTCCTGTCCTCGCATCCTGCTCACCGTGTTCTGCTTCCTGAAATCCCCTCATCACGCTACACTGCCCGGCAGTATGAAAGCCCTCTGTTTTTCCGGCATACAGCCCACGAATGTCATCCATATCGGCAATTATATCGGCGCGCTCAAGCAATGGAGCGATCTTCAGCACCGGTATCCATGCTATTTTTGCGTAGTGGACCTGCATGCCGTCACCGTAACGCAGGATCCAAAACTCCTCCGCGAAAATATCCTGAACACGGCGGCAACGTATTTGGCGGTGGGCATTGACCCCAAACGGTCTCGCCTGTTTATCCAGAGCGAGGTGAAAGAGCATGCCGAACTCGGATGGCTTTTGGGCACTATCGTGAAAATCGCGGAACTACAACGCATGACGCAGTTCAAGGACAAATCCAAAAAACGCGGCGAGAGTGTTGGCGTAGGCTTGTTCACCTATCCGGCGCTCATGGCCGCGGATATTTTGCTCTATGACACGACCGTCGTCCCGGTGGGAGAAGACCAAATGCAGCATGTGGAACTCACACGGACCATCGCACGCCGTTTCAACCAGCAGTTCGGTGACACCTTCGTAGTCCCGGAAAGCCTTATCCAAACCACGGGCGCGCGTATTATGGGACTTGATGATCCGACAGAAAAAATGAGCAAAAGCGCTCGCTCCCCCATGAATTACATCGCTCTCACGGATGACGATGACACCGTCAGAAAGAAGGTGATGCGCGCCGTTACCGACAGCGGAGACGACGTTTCATATGACCCGAAGAAAAAACCCGCGATTTCCAATCTTCTCACGATCTATCACCACATGACCGGCACGCATTTAAAAGATACGGAAAAGAAATTCTCCGGCAAAGGATATGGCGATTTCAAAAAAGCGCTTGCGGAAGCGGTTATTGAGCATATTGCGCCTGTCCGGAGGAAGATTGCGGAATATCGGAAGGATCCGCAGCAATTGATGAAACTATTGGACGAAGGACGCGATGCCGCCTGTGAGGCCGCAGAGAAAAAAATGAACCTGGTACGCGACAGGATGGGTCTAGGGCGCCGATAGCCTGATCCTCGTGCAAATACGCTCCTCGAGATTATTCCGTTATCCTGCGGAATTATTTTTTCGTATACACCCACGTGCCGTCCCAGCCGTCTGCCGGGGGCTCCTGCAAAAAATGCTGCGTGCGGGCGCGAAGGAGGAACGAGGGCGCATCGTCGGGGAACGATCTTAAAAGATCGTCGCAAGCCGATGAGGCTTCGCGGAACCGTTTGGAAAAATACAAATCGAGCGCGGCTTCAAAGGATGCGGCAAGAGTTTTTTGCTTCTTGGTCGCTTTCGGCGACTCCGCGACGGCTTCAAAAATGGTCACGGGCTCTGTTTTTCCCTTTACCGCCACCTTGTCGAGCTTGCGGAGGAGAATAGCCCCATCGAGATCGTCCGCCGTGGCCTCCGTAATGATCGTGCTCACGCCGTATTCCTTGGTGAGTCCCTCGAGCCTCGATGCGAGGTTTACGGCATCCCCGATAACGGTGTAATCCGTGTGGATTTTCCCGCCGATATTCCCCACGATCACTTCACCCGTATTCAGGCCCATGCCCACCCGCAGCTTGAGATCGCCGAAGGCGCCCTCCGTATTCATGGCATCGAGCGCTTCGCGCATGCGCAGGGCGGCGGTAACGCCGCGAAGGGCGTGGTCGGCCTGGTCAAGCGGCGCATTCCAAAACGCCATCACAGCATCGCCGATGTATTTGTCGAGCGTTCCTTCCGTGGAAAACACAATATCCGTCATGCGCTCCAAATAGCGGTTCAGGTATTCCACCAGCGTCTCCGCATCCATGGACTCGGAAATGCTCGTGAACCCGCGGATGTCCGAAAAAAATATGGTCATGCGCCGCCGGTCGCCGCCGAGTTTGAGCTTGGCCGGATCTTTCAGGATGCTGTCGACCACCGAGGGGGTCACATACCTCGAAAAGACGCCGCGTAACTCTCGTTTTTCCTGTTCCGCCGCCATGCGCCGTTCGAGCGTGACCATGGCATAGCCCGCTCCGAGTACGAATGTGGGCCATACCACGTCTATAACGAATCCTCGATCAAATGCCACGAAAGCCGTAATAAGAATGGCGGCCCACATGGCGACCGACAGTAGCGCGCTCCATCGCGCGCGGACCAGAGGAATAAGCAGTCCCATAAAAGCGCCGAGCGCGAGCAAAAACAGGGCAGTGGCCCAGCCGGGCGCAGGAACGAGCCATCGCCGCGACAGCAGGGTATCGAGCAGGGACGCATGAATTTCCACGCCGGGCATGGGCGCCCCCAGGGACACGGGAGTGATTTGCTCATCGTGCAGATTCGGCGCCGTGCTCCCCACAAGGACAATGCTGTTTTTGAATATGGAAAGATCGGTATTGTCCAAAAGAATGTCGGCAGCGCTCACGCGGGGAAACGCGGCACCGGGCTCTCCAGGGTAATTCGCGAGTATGCGTCCCGCGCCGTCGCTCGGGATGGTACTCATATCCGGCGCGCGATTGACGAATTGCGCGATTTCATACGCGAATGCCGAAACGATGTTTTCTCCCGACGAATCCGCGACGCGCAATGGCACGCGCCGCACCACCCCGTCATCGTCGGGCGGCGTATTCGTGTGGCCGGCGCGCGCCGCGGCGTTCAAAATGGTCGTGATGCTCTTGAGGACGCCGTCCGGCGCATAGCTGAAACCGCCTCCAGATGTCCGTTTGAGTGGAAGCTCAACGGGCAACACCACGTTTCCGGCATCGATCATGGCCGCGGCGAGCGCATTGTCGTTTTGCGCATCCTGCGGCTCCGGAAAATTCACATCATACCCGATCACGGCGGCGCCGGCCCTGTGCAGTTTCCGGATAAGATCCCCGTGAACGCGGCGATCCCACGGCCAGCGGCCGATGCGGGTAATGGACGCATCGTCGATGGCGACAATGACGATGGACGGATCCGGCGTGCGTTCCAGAAAAAAACGATCCGTCGCCCGATCGCTCCAGCTGCCGAGAATGCCGGAGGCAAACGCGAGCGCCCCGAAGACGCCAACCCCGATTCCGACCGCGAGCGGACGCCGAAGGTTCTTGTGTTCCGTGCGCTCGCGCATAGAATAGGCGCTCCGATCAACGGATATTGAGCGTAATATCCCCCGTTACGGTGACGCCTCCCTCGGTAAACGATCCAAGGATAAGCGCCGTCCCGACATAATCAAGCTGAGCGGTAAAAAAGCTGCCGTTCATGGAGCCGGCGGCAGGCGTGGGCAATTCATACACCGTTTGCGCCGTCACCGCTTTGCGATACCCGTTGCTGTACACGGCAGAAGCGATAATCTGCGTGGTCGGATTCTTATATGCATCGATAAGCAATCCCTGGGACGATGAAAGCTCGAGCCCCGTGAGCGTCACCTGACCCTGAACGGTGACCGTAGCCGACGATGTGCGGACGGTGCCGTTGTCGTTCAAACTTGCCTGCACGGTAATGGTCCCCTGCTGGCTGCCCGTGACGGTGGGACCGTTCAGATTTCCAACGCCATTCACAATGACAAAGGTAGATTTCGCGGTGACGTCCGCAATGGCGCCGGCGGCTGTTTTCGCCTCAACAATAAGATTCGCCGCCTGCCCCACATTCACCGGATTCGGCTGAATAAAGAGCGTGATGGATTGGTATTGGGGACCCTGCGGAGAGTCACCCTCTCCCGGCGACCCCGTTTGCGGAGGCTCCCTCGGCGGTTCGGACGGGGGAGGCCCAAGAAGCGTGGACGTGGCTGCGTCCGTTCCATCTTCCGTGGACGTTGCCGTTTCATCAGACAAAGCTGGAGTCATGGCCGCCCGAAGCGCATGCCGTTCCGCCAAACCCCGCGCGATCAAGGCCGCAAGCTTTCCCCGAAGCGCCCGGCGCGCCTCCTTTGGGAGGGATGGCAACATCGATTCGGATTCGCGGGCGATATTCTGAATTCCGCTTTCGGCCACGCTAAGCGATGTGGCGGCATCGGTAAATTTCCGTGCCGCGCGGAAACGGGCCGCCTCATTCAATCGCGCATCAATGCCGAGCATGCGAACATACAAAAGCGCTGCGTCATTCCCCTCTTCGAGAGCTTCCAGCAGATTTTCCAGACGCTGCTTGAACGGGAACAGCGGAGAATCCGGACCGGCGTCCGCCACGAGAATATTCACCCGGGCAATGGCGATGCGCATGCTCCTCCGCTCTCGTTCCATGGTTGCCCCTCGGAGCTGGGTGCGCGCATGCGTCTCGATCCGCGCGAATTCCTGGGCGGCCAATCCTGTTTTTCCTTCTTCGACCAGATTGAGGATACGGGCGAACCGTCGCGCGAAATACCTGGAGGCGAGCGCATCTTTCCGTTCATCGGAGGCGAATGCCAAATGCAAATTTTCCGATGCCCTGCTTATGCCATACAGCACGCTGTCCGGACCGACGCCGCCCATCCGAAGAAACATCGTTTTCACCCGTTCCCGCTCATCATTCACAAACGCCTCATCGGACTCCGTATTCCAACTGAACCACGGGCCGGATGTTACTTCTTCGGATATCGTTGAAGTCGCCTGAAGGTTCCCATCCGAGCCGTAGCGGGCACTCTGCCCTTCGGCGACAGCGCCGGGCGATTCAAGAAGAATTCCCTGACTCGGGGCCACATCCACCGCCGACTGGCTCACCCAGAGTTCGGACGATCCGTCAGAAGCGGAAGAGATGTCGAATGCCGTTCCGCGCACCGTCGCCACCACGGCGCTGGTTTCCACGGCATACGAGCTTTCAATGTCGAACAGTTTCAAAACACGCGACCATATGCGTCCGGTTCCGAGTTTCAAAAGGATGTTTACCTTGGTCGGATCCTCCGCGTTTATCATTGCCTTCGTTACCGTCACTTCCGTAACATTCCCCAAACGGCTTTCCCCCTGGCCGCCAAAACGAATGACCGCGACGCCATTGGCGTCGGTTTTTACGCTCCATCCTTCGCCGATCTCCATGCCAGTCGCGGCGTTCTCCCACAGCGTTGTGCCGGGCCGCCTGACCTGTACATTCGATTCCTGAATATCAAGCGTCACGCCGCGTGGCGCTTCCGCAGAAACGGATCCGAGCAGCCAGAACCAAATACCGACTCCGCACATCACGACAATCGCGGCACCCGCGACAAGCATCCATTTTTTCATAGAAAATCATTGCTAATTTAGCATTCATCGGATCGTCTGTCACGTTTCGCGCATCCGGTCTTTTCCGTCCATTGACGCAATGTCAAAAATAGGTTACATTATTTCGGCTCGGGTAAAGCAGACGGCCGCGTCCCGGTAAAACCGGGATGAGGAAAGTCCGAACACCGTTTGGAGCAGCAATGTTCCTTTCACGGAGAGCCGCTAACGGCGGCCGGGATATAGCAACGCGAACGAAAGGACACGTGCCGGACGTCCCGTTGTAAACCCAGGGAAAGTCCCGGTGAAAACCGGGATCGACGCATCGTAAAAAATGCGCCGATGCCACAGAGACCATACTACCCGGCCTGCATGCAGACCGGGGAAACGTGAAAAGTGATGCGGTGCGGTTGTCCGTCGAAAGACGCGCAACTGCTACGCATTTCCCGCGGCGGCAACGCCGCGAGGCGGTAAACCCTCTCCGGTGCAAGAGCAAGAGTCTGTTTTTCGATCGCGAACAGTGGTCGGAAAAGAGACGACTGGTAGCTCGCAACGAGGTGCCGAGCAATCGGCATCCCAGATAGATGGCCGTCACTTCTTCATCATCGGGTTTGGGGGGACTTGTCCCCCGAAATCCGCATGGCAAAGAAGGACAGAATTCGGCTTATCGCTTCATCCGCGCAACAAAACTCCCCGAACGGGGATTTTTGTTTTGACGCATCCCGTCAATCGTGGGTTGTTCGTGCTATGATATCGGACGATTCCCATGCGACGAAAATTCGATCTCACGTTTACTGCCCTGCAGATTCCGCTGGACCTTTTTGCCCTGCTTGCCGCTGCCGGAGGCGCATACAGCCTCCGCTTTTCGGAAACGCTGCGCGACATACGGCCTATCCTGACGGAAATCCCCTTTCGGGATTACATGGCCACGGCCGTGCTGTTCAGTTTTGTGTGGATCCTGTTTTTCGCCATCGCCGGACTCTATTCTACAACGCCACGCCGGGCGTGGCCGGAACTGGGGCGCATTTTTTTGGCCGGCACCGCCGGTGCCATGATGCTCATTGCCACGGTATTCTTCCAGCGAGAATTCGAGACATCACGGTTCATCGTCATCGCCGTCTGGTTGTTCAGCATTGCCTTTGTATGGTTTGAACGCCTGATCGTCCGCGTCATCCGCCACGCTCTGTTACGCGCAGGCATCGGACATAAGCTGGTGGTGATTATCGGACGCGGACGCGCAGCAGAACAGCTGACGGCCTTGTACAAACAACACCCTATTTTTGGCTATACCGTCACACGGCATTTCAACGGGTGGAATGCATCGGTGCGAAAAGACCTGGAACGGCTCATACGCAAAGGGAAAGTGGATGAATGTTTGCTTGCCGATCCAGACATGCCCAAAAAAGATGCTCTCGAATTGATTCATTTCGCTGAATCCCATCACATCACCTTCAAATACCTTGCCGACCTCTTTGCGGCGGCATTTTCGAATATTGAAGTATCTGCGGACGGAGGCGTTCCGATTATTAAGGTTAGACGCACCCCGCTCGAGGGCTGGGGGCGTATTTTTAAACGACTCTTCGATATTCTCGTCTCCTTCGCCCTTCTTATCATCCTCTCCCCCCTTCTGCTCGTTATTGCTCTGCTCATCAAACTGACATCGGAAGGTCCTGTCTTTTTCAGCAGACTCCCGGGCGGAAACAAGGTAATGCGTATCGGTGAAAACGGAAAGCCGTTCCATTACTTCAAGTTCCGTACCATGAAAAAGGATGCTCACAAATACCATCTCGATCCGGAGTTCATGAAAACATACGGCAGCCACCGCGAAGGCCCGCTTATGAAAATAAAGGATGACCCTCGTGTAACGAATCTGGGACGATTCCTGCGTTCCTGGTCGCTGGATGAGCTGCCAGAATTGTTTCTGGTCCTGAAGGGAGACATGAGCCTGGTCGGGCCGAGGCCACATCTCCCTGAAGAAGTCAGCTTGTATAAACCGGAACAGAGGCGCGTGCTCGATATCAAGCCGGGCATTACCGGCATGGCGCAGATTTCGGGCCGCGCGGATTTGGACTTTGACGACGAGGTGAGCCTCGATGCCTGGTATATCGAAAACTGGTCGCCGGCAAAGGATCTCTATATTTTATTGAAAACGCCGTTTGTTGTTTTGCAGAGAAAAGGAGCGTATTAGCCTTTTGTCTCGGAAAGACGGCGAGGGCTCGGGTTGTGGGGAAGATTGTAGCTGGGCGCTTTTGATAATTGACACTGGGGCCGTTCAAGCGTTCCAGAGTTTTAGGGTTCTAGGGTTGGAAAAGAGTTTTGTGTCTTTAATAAACAGCATATGACCTACGAACCTTCGATCTCACGGACCTACGGACACAAGGGCTAAGTACAAAGGGAACGGGTTACGGGGTTCTGGGTTACGGGTCTCGGTTAAAATTATGCCCCCCTACGCAACTACGTCCTACGCAACCACTGCCCTTGTCCATTCCCGTCTGCGTGCCTAAGGTAGCGTCGTGCAACAGACAATCCCGTTCCGGCATCAGGATGCCGCCACGTCGCGCGTGGCGCTTGTCCATGATTACCTTCTTCAGGACGGGGGCGGCGAGCGCGTGCTGCTCGCTCTCCAGGAACTGTTCCCGGACGCGCCCACATTTGCGCTGTTTTACGATCCCGATCGCGCGCATGTCGCCTTTCGAAAAAAAGACATTCGTACAAGCGTGCTTCAAAAATGGCCGTTCGTCAGACGGCATGAGGAATGGACCCTTCCATTCATGCCCATGGCCATCGAGCATCTGGATTTTACGGGCTATGATTTGGTTCTTTCGAGCTCAAGCTCCTTCGCCAAAGGCGTCATTGCGGCGCCCGGCGCCCTGCATGTGTGCTACCTCCATACGCCGACCCGGTTTTTGTGGGAAGAACGGATGAGTTACGTGAATGACCTTCCCCAGCCGCGCTTTATTAAACGCTATCTCCCCCATGTCCTGCACCGCCTGCGCATGTGGGACCGGCTCGCGGCCGAGCGACCGGACACCCTGATTACAAATTCCGAAACATCCCGACGGCGCATACGGCGATATTACGGACGCGATGCCTTGGTTATTCATCCTCCCGTGGATGTGGCTGCCATGCCTCGCGTGACGAGCGCGGGTTCCTACTGGCTCACGGGCGGAAGGCTTGTGGGATATAAACGCTTCGATCTCACGGTGAAGGCATTTGCGAAGCTCGGCATCCCGCTCAAGGTCTTCGGAACGGGACCGGAACTTTCCCGTCTGAAAACCCTGGCCGGACCGCGAACGAAATTTCTCGGACGCATACGCGACGACCAAAAAATCGATCTGTTCACCGGCTGTATCGGTTTTATCCATCCGCAGGTGGAGGACTTCGGCATCACGGCCATTGAGGCCATGGCTGCTGGAAAACCCGTCATCGCCTATGGGAACGGCGGGGCACGCGAAACCGTGATCCCCGGCGTCACCGGGGAATATATCGACACGCAGGCATGGGAAGATATCGGGGATGCGATTATTCGTTTTGATCCGTCCGCCTATGATCCCATCACCGTCCGCGCGCATGCGGAGACCTTTTCAAAAGAACGGTTTCAAACACGCATGAGTCTTTTGATTCACCAGCTACTCTCGGGCCGCTGAAACCAGAATCTATGACGGAAACGCGAAAACCTACCCTCCTTGTGGATGCCCGTCCGCTCGCGGATCCGCATGCCGGAGGCGTACGCCGCGTGGCAGAACAGATTCTCTTGGCACTCATCAAAAGAGACGTTGCGGACTGGACCTTCGTTACGACGGGCTCCCGCATTCCGAGCCTTCCTGCCATTTTTCAAAACCGTATCGAACACGTCCATATCAAATGGCCGAACAAACTGTGGACGGCGGCCACGAGTTTCGGCACCGTGTCGCTTGATCGCGCAACGCGGCGGATCACCGGACGTACATACGACGCGGCGATTCTTCCGAATCTCGGGTTCTCTGGCTACATGGAAATTCCGTATGCCCTGGTGCTTCACGATCTGTCATTTTTGATCGAACCCTCATGGTTCCGGAATACGTCGCGGCTATGGCATCGTGCGGTCAATGTTCGCGAACAAACGCGGCGCGCGAACCGCATCTTCTGCGTGAGCGAAACCACGGCACGCGATGCCACGCGCCTGCTCGACATCCCCAAGGACAAGCTCGAGGTCTTCCATCCAGGCATTCCCCCGCTGCCAGCGCCGAGCCCCATGGGGCATGCGCCAAGCGCCCCATATGTCATGACGCTGAATGAGCGCGACCCGCGAAAAAACATCGGGACGGCCATTGAGACCGTGCACGCGCTCCGAAAGGAAGAAGTATTCCGCGACCTCGAACTCGTCATCGCCGGATGCGGACGCGAAGGAACCGAAGAAGGGATAAGACGCCTCGGTCGAATCTCCGACGCGGAGCTCGCAGAGCTTTACGCCTCTGCGTCCGCATTTCTCTACCCGTCCTGGTACGAAGGATTCGGTTTGCCGCTCCACGAAGCCGCGCGCTTCGGCATTCCCTGCCTCGCGTCTGCGCACGGTTCGCTTCCGGAAACTGTGCCCGCGGGCACACTCCTCCTCCCGCCCATGAAACCCCATCTTTGGATCTCCATGCTCCGGGACGTTCTGCGAAATCCCTCTGCCTATCGAACAGTATTTGATGAAGATCTTGAAGAAACTACCGTTCAAGGATTCATTCAATGGATACAACGCGTTTCACGGCAGTAATCGCTTTTCCTCGAACCAAGAATGTCCAGGATGGCAATAACGCTGCGATACGAAATACAAAAAGCAAAGCAATCTTGACATTTTTACAACTTTCTGCTATATTTTGGCGTTCGTAGCTGCTGATATTTGGCGCTACGATCCTTCCGAATTCGGCGTTTTTGGTCCAACAGAGACGTATGGACCTAAGACATTGAAAGGACAGATTCAATTATCTCAATCACCATTCATCATATGAAGACCTTCCTTACCCATCTTACGATCGCAATCCTTGCGGTCTCGCTCTGGACCCCGGGCATGGCGCAAGCCGCAACGGGATCCTGGCAATGGCAGGACATTTCCGGCCAGCTGACCACGCGCACCAACCGCCCCATTTGGGCCATGGCCTATGCCAACGGCAACTGGTTCTATACCGACGGCCAGGACCTGAACCATGGCGGTCAGGTATACCGCTTCGACGGACAAACGCAGGTGAATATTACGAATGACGTTCGCAATGCGGGCATGAACCGCATTGATGATATCGTGTCCGATCATTCGAACACCGTGCTCTTCCTTCAGGACGTGGTCCGTTACGACAACCAATTGAAGGTTGTTTCCTATCAAAACGGCACATACTCAAACCGAACGTCTCAATTTCAAAACGCGCTGGGCATTGATGAAGGTGTCAGTACCATTTCCGGATGGAACGGGACATGGTACTTCTTTTCAACCAAGGCGCGTTTGTTCCGCTGGGATTCGAATTCCGGCACCCCCGCTCGGGTAAGCCTCCCGGTGACGCCGGCAATCCCGACGACCGGTGGCATGAAATACACCCCTGGGAGCAATAACCATCCGTTCATGGTCGTTCCGGTTCGCGACTCGAACTGGCTCGTGAGCGTTGTGATAAAAAAGGGTATATACGGCGACCCAGAAGCCACGACGCTGTATCGTTTTAACGGGACGACATTCACGGCGATCCAAAGCAATGTGCCAATCATCGGCAATATGTATTCGAACGGCCAGGATGCGCTGTTCATGAACGTTAACCAAATCCACGCGGGGCTCCTCACAGGAACTCTCATGGCATATGAAAACAGCTCCATTCGAACGGTATCCCTCGATGGATCAATCGACTCCGCAATAAAAAATGCGGGCTGGAACGATTTTTGTCCTGCAGATTGGGACGGCACCTCCTGGATGATTCCCTGTTCTAAGCGCGTTTACCGCCTCCAGAATGGCATCATTTCAGATCTTGGCGAAACCCGCGATTATTTCGTTACCGCTGCAGGCGACAATGCCGGACATTTTCTGTTGGGTGGTGCCGTTTCAGAGATGGGAAACCCGGACCCGACCAATCCCCTTACCGCCAAGCTTGTGCTTGTAACCGAAAGCGGCGCAGCGGCCTTCAATCCGGTCGTGACCACCAATACGGATACCAATACGAATACGAGCGCGAACACGGACACCGGAACCGGCATTAACCGATGGACCTGGCTCGACCCGAATGTCACAAGCATCAAGAAGGACGGCAATGTAACATTCTACGTTGGCGCGCAGGATGATGATGGTATCAAGAACATCGAGATCCTTGTGAACGGCGCCGTGAAACGCGCCTGCGACCTCGGGAGTGCCAAGGGCAATCAGCAGTGCGCCTATACTGTCTATTCAAATGACTATGCGCGAGGCACGGATATTTTTGTGAATGCAAAGGTCACCGACGCAAAGGATAATGAAACCTGGACGACCTCGACAACCCTTCAAAACGAGGCCAATACCGCCTCTCCCGGAAATCAGGTGAGCGATGCGGGCACCGGCATTTCACAATGGACCTGGCTCGAGCCCAATCAAACTACGCTGAAAAATAATGAAAAAATCGCGTTCCGCGCCGGTGCGCAGGATACGGACGGCATCAAAACCATTGATGTGTATGTAAACGGCGCCATCCGACGCTCGTGCGTATATGGCGCAGCCCTCGGGAATCAGGAATGCGCGTATGATCTCTGGGCCAGCGACTACCCGCTGAATACCGATATCTTCGTGAATGCAAAGGTGACTGATGGTCTCGGGAAATCCGTGTGGACGCAGGGATACACCATACGCCGCGACGGCGGCAATACGAATGTGGACGGCATGACCGTAAGCGGAATCAGCGCCTGGAGCTGGTTCGAGAATACGGCGGATCTCAAAAAGGGCCAGAACGTAATCTTCCGCTCGCAAGCTTGGGCCGAACAAGGGCTCAAATCCATGGAAGTCTTTGTGAACGGTCAGAGTAAACATTCCTGTAATTTCAGCACGGCTTCCGGCAATCAGGACTGCAATTATACGGTAGCCGCGAACGATTATGCCGCCGGTTCCACGGTATCTGCATATGTGAAGGCCACGGACAAGAACGGCAAAACCATGACCGGCGATACAAAGAAGATCAATATTATTGCAACAGACGGAAATGCTTCCGGCAGTACATCGAATACCGGTGATACGCATTCGCCGACCGCCTGGCATTGGCTCGATCCGCAAAAAACCAGCATCACCACAAATGAGACTGTCCGATACTGGGCGGAAGCCTGGGACAACACCGGCATTAAATCCATGACGCATTACGTGAACGGCAAACCGGAATACACCTGCAACTATTGGCCCGGCACCGGGAATCAGAAATGCTGGATCGAAATCGCCGGCCGTGCGCATCCGGCCGGAAGTACGTTCTTCGTGAATACCCTTGTAAAGGACTTCGCGGGCAATGAAACGTGGACCCATGGCGAGACCATTACCATCACACAGGGAACCATCCAGACTGCAGCGAACCCCGAACCGACGCAGACTTCAATATCGGCTCCGACTCCGGCCTTCGAGACATGGTCCTATCTGTCCGGTCCCGCAGCCGTTATGAGCGGCACAAAAACAACCTATGTGGCGGCCGCATGGGCGGAAAAAGGCATTCGCCGCATCACTATGTATGTAAACGGAAAGGCGCAGTACCCCTGCACCTACTGGCCCGGCACCGGGAACCAAGAATGTCGATTCGATATTATCGGATCGAACTACCCCTCGGGAACATCCGTATCCATAAACGCTCTTGTGACCGACTTCGCTAATCAGGATAAATGGACAGAGCTCGCAACCATACCCGTGAATTAAGTTGAGACAGCGAACAAAAAGGCCCCCAATATGGAGGGCGTTTTTGTATGATGCGATGTATAGGTACAAATGGGCTAAGGGAACAAGTGAGTGGTTCGTGGTTAGTGGTGCGTGGTTACGGACGCATGACGCACAACGCATCTCCTACTCCCTACTTCCCACTCCCTTTTTTCTATGACCTACTGACCTGCAGAATTACGGACCGCTCGGGTCTCGGATTTCGGGGCGCATGACTCACGGTGCATAACTCACCCCCTACGCTCTACGTACTACGCCCTACCCCCTCCTTCCTATCTCACGCATTCCGCACGGCTTTCACGATCTCTATGGCAATGACGGCGGCAAGGCATGCGCTTCCTTATAATATGTAATCTCCTGATCGAGGCTGTCCGTATTCAAGACTTCTCCCTCATAATACAGGCGGTCTTCCCACGCTTCGATCTTTCCGATGATTTCGCGCTCCACCGTGGGCGTTTCGAATGCGAGATCGCGCAGAATCTTTATTCGTTCCTCGATCGCTTCAAGATTCCGCTCGGCCTCCTGTTCGTATATCTGCAGCTCAGTCCGCCGTTCGCGATACATGACGGGGAGGATGTGCCTCCGTACCTCCTGAATTTCAACGCGTTCTTTTTCACTGAATGCTATGTCGGAATCTTCGTGTTTCAGCACGTCTTCGAGCGATACCGCGAGCGTTCGTTCGCGGAATCTTTCCAAAAGATGACCGGTGGAATTACTGACGGCCGCCACAACCTTTCTCCACTCGTGTTCGCGGCCATCCGGCGTTTCGATATACCGTTCAACGGCCTCCCGCCTCGGAAAGGCCGCGCGTGCCACCTTCCGCGCAAGCGCCGCAAGCTCTTCCATGGAAACGCGCTCGTGCTGTTCGATGTCATCCAAAAGGTGGTCAGCATTTTTCCGAACGCTATGCGACGCTTCGAGGTATTCCAACGCGCCGAGAATAAAATCGAGCACCTGTTCTCTATCGCGAAGATCAAGATAAAAGCCCGGCATACGGAAGAGATGATAGCACGGAGGCGTAGAGAAGATATTCGTCGGTCACTGGTAGCTGGGTATTGCGGGTTCGGTCGTGAAGTGGTTACAGGGTTCAGGGTTCAGGTAGAATTATGCACCCCCTACGCAACGACGTCCTACAGGGCGCGGCATGCCGCGCCCTACATCCTACTCCCCACTCCCTACGCCTATTCCGCATCCTACGCACCACGTCCTACGTACTTTTCGCATACTGCATCCCGCTTACCACATGACCCATGGCTCACGCCCTACGACCTATACGTCCTACGCAACTACGCAACCTTACTCCCCGCCCCCGACACTTGCCAAAAAGTCCGTTTTCATATACTCTCTCGGCACCTTGAAACACCTTAATATACGCGGCTCCTCTCTTATTTAAGGATGCTGCGGCTGATCCAAGCCCTCGGTCGGGGGGAGGACGGCTAAATCACCTACGACCATGCAGAATACGCGAACGGAACGCGATGCAACCGCGTTCGGACAATTGCTGAAAGAACACGAATCCCTTACCCGCCTTCCGAAACCGGGCGACACCGTCAAAGGGACGGTGATTGCCGTCGGCCGGAATGAAGTCCGTGTGGACCTGGACGGCCTTGCCATCGGCATTGTCCGCGGACTGGAACTCGAACCGGGCACTGACCTGCATGTCGGCGACGAAGTGGAGGCGAATGTTATTGAACAGGAAAACGAACATGGCGAGCTGGAACTTTCCCTCCGGGGCGCCGGACGACGCCGATCGTGGGATCGCCTGAAGGAGCTTTTTACCAGCGGCGAAATCGTCACCGGCAAGGTTCTCGAAGCAAACAAGGGCGGGCTCATGATTCGCGTGGAAAACACCACGGCGTTTTTACCCGTTTCCCAGTTGTCCCCGGATAATTACCCACGCGTTGCCGGCGGGGAAAAGCAAAAAATCCTTGAAAAACTCCGTCCGCTCGTGGGACAGGATATGAAGGTGAAAGTTATTGACGCCAATGAAGAAGAGGACAAGCTCATCGTCAGCGAAAAGGCGGTATGGGAAACCCAGCAGGAGTCCGTCATCTCGAAATACAAAACAGGCGACGTGGTGGAAGGCGATGTTACGGCCGTAACGGATTTCGGCGCCTTCGTGAAATTCGACGAGGGACTGGAGGGCCTCGTGCATATTTCGGAAATCGCCTGGCAGCGCATCGAGCATCCGCAGGACATCCTGAAAGTGGGCGACCACGTGCGCGCGGAAATCATCAATATCGAAGGATCCAAAATCTTCCTCTCCATGAAGAAACTCGTGCCGGATCCGTGGAAGGGCGTGAAGGACCGGTACAAAATCGGACAAAAAGTCAGCGGCAAAGTTCTGAAAATCAATCCGTTCGGCCTTTTCGTGGAACTCGACCAGGATATCCACGGCCTCGCCCATATCTCCGAGCTTTCATCCAAACCCGTACGCGACGTAAACGAATTCGCGCGCGTCGGCGATGAATTCGAATTCGCCATCGTCTCCATTGACCCGGAAAATCACCGGCTCGGCCTTTCCCTGCGACGGGCAAAAGGCGACGCGGAAGGAGAGAAAAAATAACCTGTCGCCGCGCGGCACGGCATTGTGAAACACGGCGGAATCCGATACGCTCTTGGAACGCAAGTCGTGGACTGTGTGTCGTGTGTCATGGGTCAAAGGACAGCGGAGGCGCTATTTCCTCAAGACCCACGACCCATATCTCAAGACCGTTATGAGTAAAAATACCCGAACCATTCTCATCTTTCTCGGCTCCCTGATCATTCTCGGAGCATTGCTCTCGACCGTGAACGTGGAACAGCCGAAGGAAATCGACATGGCCACGCTCGCCACGCGTGTGGAAAGCGGCGAGGTCAAGCGAGTCGTCATCCGAGGGCCAAAGCTCGAGGTGACGTTCCAGGACGATTCGACGGCCGCGGTCACGAAAGAGAGCACGGAATCCTTCTCGGAACTCCTCAAAAACTACGGCGTTTCTCCGGAACGGGCGCGAGCCGTGCAAACCGAAGTAAAGGAACGCACGGGCGCCGCATACTGGGCGGGACTTATTCTGCCGAATTTGATTCCGATCGTTCTTCTCTTCGTGCTGATGTGGCTGCTCCTCCGCCAGGTGCAGGGCCAAAATACGCGCGCCATGTCCTTTGGCCAGTCCACGGCGCGGGAAATGCCCAAAGGCGCAAAGGACCGCATTGCCTTTAAAGACGTCGCCGGCGCAAAAGAAGCCAAAGAGGAATTGCATGAAGTCGTCGATTTCCTGAAAAGCCCCGAAAAATTCAAAAAGCTTGGCGCGAAAATTCCCAAGGGCGTATTACTTATGGGATCACCCGGCACCGGCAAAACGCTCCTCGCTCGGGCCGTGGCCGGCGAGGCAAATGTGCCGTTTTTCCATATCAGCGGATCTGAATTCGTGGAGATGTTCGTGGGCGTAGGCGCGAGCCGCGTGCGAGACCTGTTCACGAAGGCAAAAAAGAGCGCGCCCTGCATTGTCTTTATCGACGAAATCGACGCCGTCGGACGCCAGCGCGGCTCCGGACTGGGGGGTTCGCACGATGAACGCGAACAGACTCTGAACCAAATCCTTGTGGAGATGGACGGATTTGAACCGAATCTAGGCGTCATCGTACTCGCGGCAACGAATCGTCCGGATGTTCTGGACCCCGCATTGCTCCGCCCCGGCCGCTTTGACCGCCGCATCGTGCTCGACATGCCGGATATCAATGATCGCGAGGCGATTTTGCATATTCACGCAAAGAAAAAACCGTTTGCGAAAAACGTGGATCTTCGCAGACTCGCCGAGCGGACGCCAGGATTTTCCGGCGCCGATCTTGCGAACCTCATGAACGAAGCGGCCATTCTGGCGGCGCGGCAGAACAAGCATGAAATTTCCATGAATCATCTCCTTGATTCCATCGAAAAGGTCATGCTCGGCCCGGAGCGGAGAAGTCATGTCATGACCGATGAAGAGCGGAAGGTCACCGCCACGCATGAAACAGGCCATGCCCTTATAGCGCACTTGCTTCCGCATACGGACCCGGTGCAAAAAGTCTCCATTATTTCCCGCGGCCGCGCCGCAGGATATACCATCAAAACGCCTCTGGAAGATCGCCACATGAAAAATCGGGAGGAGTACGTGGAAGAACTCGTCGTTATGATGGGAGGGTATGCCGCAGAATCCGTGTTCTTCAATGATGTGACCCCCGGCGCATCCAATGATATGCGGGAAGCGACAAAGCTCGCCCGGCGCATGGTGACGCAATGGGGCATGTCGGACGCGCTCGGCCCCCGCACATACGGGGAACAGGAAGATCTCATTTTCCTGGGTCGAGAAATCCATGAGAATCGTGATTACTCCGAAAAAACCGCCGAAAAAATCGATGCGGAGATTGACCGCCTTATTTCGGATGCGCTCGAGACCGCAAAACGCATCCTCGAAACGCATCGCGATCGCGTGAACGGCGTTGTTCAAAAACTTCTGGTATCCGAAACACTGGAGCGGGAGCAATGGCTGGAAACCGTAGGGCTTCCGCCGGCGAATGAAAAAAATGTCCTGACGCGCAAAGAGGAAAAACTCGAACCGAAAAAAGAAGAAGCCGCGTAATGCAAGAACGCCCATGGGAAAATCCCGGGCGTTTTTCATATGAGCAATCAACAATTTGCAATAGGGCAAAGGGCTAAGGGAACAGGTTATGGGTTATTGGTTACTGGTTACGGGTCTTGGATAAACAGCGCATTACCTACAAACCTACGGTCTTACGGACCCAAGGGCATGGGGCAAAGGGAACGGGTTACGGGGATCGGGTTTAGGATGAAGCACATCCTAACAAACCTACGGTCTTACGGACCTACGACCTACTGACCCAAGGGCAAAGGGGATGGGTCTCGGGGTTCGGGCTCACGGCCCACGCCCTACGCCCTCCTCCCCACTTCCTGCTATACTCTTGCCATATGGCAAAAATGCACGAACCTTTGTATCGCCCGATTCTCCGGAGCGCATTTCAAATCGCATGGCAGGAAAAACGCCTCTGGTGGATTGCCCTGCTTGCCGGCATCCTGTTGACCGGAAGCGTGTACGACATCATTTGGCGTGGGCTGAACGCGCTCGCGCCGCAGGCCTCCTTAAGTTCGATTCTGGCCCAGCTGTGGCAAGTGGCCGCGCAAAGCTGGCCGGCACTTTCCGTGAGCGACACAATTTTCGGCGCCATTAATGTGTTTCTGATCACGGGTCTATTCCTCATACTGGCGTTTGCTGTTTTCGCGGCCTCCGTCATTGCTCAGGGATCGCTCGTCTATGCCATTGGACATCTGAAAAAGGGACGAAAGGTTTTGCTGAAAGACGCGCTCACCGTGGGAGCTCGCGCGCTATGGCCGGTGCTCGTGCTGAATATTCTCGCCCTGTCCGTATTGTGGGCTACTAGGGCGCTCATCGGCATGGCCTTGTCCTTCGTGGTGTTGAATACCACGAGCTTTGCCTACCTGTTTTACCTTCTTGCATTCGTGGTGTTCGTGGTTATCAGCATCGCGGCGGTCATTATCCAGCTCTTCGCGCTCAATGCCATGATTCTGCAGGGCGCCACGCTCGCGCAGGGCATTGAACGCGGCTATCACCTCATGAAACGCCACTGGGTAATTACCGCGGAAACCGCAGCTATCCTGTTCCTCATTTCCATCGGTTCCTGGATTCTCGTCATCGCCGTCAATATGCTGTTGTCCATTCCGCTCTTTATGCTCCTCATTACGGCCGTGTACCTGAAATCAACCATCCTCTACTGGGTTACGCTCTATGCCACCATTGCCGCCTTCATTCTTATTACGCTCGCCGTGGGCGGATTTGTCGTGGCCCTCCATTATGCCGCCTGGACGCTTATGTACCGACGCCTCGGCGAGGGCGGCGTCCTCCCAAAACTTCATCGCCTGGTCCGCGCCTTTACGCATGCGCATCACGTCCCCGGCGCCTGACATATCCATCAGCCCTTTTCGGTTGAAGGAATGAGCCTATGCCCCCAAAAGCACAAAGCATTGAGGATCTCATGAAGACATCGGCGACCTCGCCCGGCGGCGGACCCTCGGGAACGCCCGCGCCTTCCACCGGCCAAAAGCCGAAAGAGCCCAAACGGAAGGACGAAAAAACCCGGCAAGAACTCCTCGAGGAAAAAATGGAGGAGATCAAACTGGCGGATCTCGAAAAAATCGCGCAAAAGGAAGCGGCCCGCCGAGGCATGTCCTATGTGCATTTGGTAGGATTCCCCATAGCACCGGAGGCCCTGTCGCTCATCCCTCGTGAAACGGCGAATCAGCTCCATGTGGTGTGCTTTCTGCATTTGGGCGACGAACTCCGTTTCGGCACAACTACGCCGACGCCGGAGGTGCAAGCGCTGGTCGCTGATATCGCCAAACAGCAGTACGGCAATGCCGCCTTGTACTACATTTCACAGACATCGTTTGAGGCTGCGGAAAAGCTCTATGATGCCCTCCCGGAAATCAAGGAGGTTATTTACGGGTATCGCATTGAGCAGGCTGATCTGGAAAAATACCAAAGGGAAATTTCAAATTTTCGCGATTTGCAGAAAAAAATCACGGAGGTCTCCACCACGGATATTGTCACGCTCATGATGGGAGCGGCTATCCAGAGCGATTCATCCGATATCCACGTGGAAGCCGAAGAAGAAGGCGTCAAAGTCCGTTTTCGCATTGACGGGATTCTTCAGGACGTAGCGACGCTTCCCCGCGAGGACTGGAAACAAATCATCAGCCGTTTAAAGCTCCTCGCCGGCGTCAAGATTAACATTACCGACGTGCCGCAGGACGGCCGTATTACCATTTACCTTACGGAGGAAAAAATCGATGTCCGCGTTTCCTTTTTGCCCACGACATACGGAGAGTCCGTGGTCATGCGTTTGCTCCGCCCCAAGTCCATCTCGCTCAAATTCGAGGATCTCGGCATACGCGGCAAGGCATATCAGGATCTGGCCCGCGAGGTAGAACGGCCGCTCGGCATGATTGTGACCACGGGACCTACGGGATCCGGAAAAACCACGACCCTCTATGCTATTCTCCAAAAACTGAACACGCCGGAAGTGAAAATTATTACGCTCGAAGATCCGGTGGAATACAAACTGAAAGGCATCAATCAAAGCCAGATCCAGCACGACAAAGGCTACACCTTTGCCATGGGACTCCGATCCATTCTGCGTCAGGATCCGGACATCGTGATGGTCGGCGAAATCCGCGATTTGGAAACGGCGGAAATTTCCATTCAAGCGGCTCTCACCGGCCACCTGGTGGTGTCCACCATTCATACGAATTCCGCCGCCGGCGCCATCCCCCGTTTTATGAGCATGGGGGTAAAACCGTTCCTTCTTGCTCCTGCGCTGAATGCCGTCATCGGGCAACGCCTAGTGCGAAGACTCTGCCAAGAGTGCAGGGTAGAAGCGGAGCTCTCGCCGTCAACGCGCAAAGAAGTCGAGCTTGAGCTTTCGCGGATACCGCCGAATTCCGGGTATAAGGTGGATATGAGCAAGCTCCTGTTTTGGGCGCCGCCGAAGCCGGCATCGAATTGCGCTGCCTGCAATGGACTGGGATACAAAGGCCGCGTCGGCATTTATGAAATCTTCACCATGAACAAGGAAATCGAGGAAGCGATTCTTGAAGAAAACGTCTCCGAGATCAGGATCGGCGAACTCGCGGCCAAGCAGGGCATGATTACCATGACGCAGGACGGCCTTCTGAAAGCGCTGGAGGGAATGACGTCCGTGGAAGAGGTGCTCCGCGTTGCGAATATTGAACAAGGTCTGGAGGATTTGACGGCGACGACCGAAGCGGCGAATACGGCGGAAACGGCCGCAATCCAAGAACTCAAAGATAAAGGCGCGCTCAAGTCGTAGACGCGCGGCCTACGCGTGTTGAAAAATCGCGCGCCGGCCTTGCGGCAACAGGCGAATGGCAAGACGGGAATGCCGCCGTTGTTCAAGCCACCTCGGAATATGCTCCGGCCATTCTATGGCGAGCATGCTTCCGGGCTCTAAAAGCTCATCTTCCAAATCGAGCGGGAGAAGATCGCGTTCATCTTCGATGCGATAGGCATCAACGTGGAGCAGTCGCCCGCGCGCAATATCATACGCTCGAAGCATGGCGAACGTCGGACTTTTTGGCATGCGTTTTGCGCCAAGCTCCTTTGCGAGCGCCTGGACAAATGTGGTTTTTCCCGCCCCGAGCGGTCCGGAAATGGCAAGAATATCCCCGTCGTGAAGGCGGGATGCGACATACGTCGCAATGCGCCTCCAGCCGGAGGGGCTTTTGATGTCCCAGGTTTTCTTGATTGATTGAGGCGGCATGTTTGGGTTACGGGTTACGGAGAAATTGCAGATAAGAGCTGTTGGCAATGAGCAATGGGGAATTCTTGAAAAGAAACAAGTGAGTGGTTCGTAGTGAGTGGTTACGGGTTTCGGGCGCAAACGCATGGCGCAAGGCTCACGGCGCACCCCGCCCGCACGACTCACGACCTATGTCCTTCGCGACTCCCCCTCCCTCGCAACCCAAATCCAATCCGGGTTCCGCATCCAGATTCTTCCAGTCATCCCTTTCCCCTTTTATGATACGCCATGCGCCGGCCGCGGCGATCATGGCCGCATTGTCCGTGGAATATACCACGGGCGTTCGAAGCAATCGGATGTTCGGATGATGCACCTTCATAGCCTCCGCCATATCCTCCCGAAGTTTCCGATTCGCCGAGACACCGCCGACAATCATGAGCGCATTGACGCGATGCAAATCCAGTGCCCGCATGGTCTTGGCAACCAGCACGTCCACAATAGCCTGCTCTATAGATGCCGCGAGATCGTAAAGCGTTTTTCCCTTTACACGCTTGTCGCCGACCAGCCGCCGAACATGGGATTTCAACCCGGAAAAGCTCATATCGAGACTCGGATCATGCATCATGGGACGCGGCATGTCATAGGCGGAAACATTCCCTTTCTCCGCAAGCTTCGATAGTTTCGGACCGCCCGGATATTCGAGTCCCAGCAATTTAGCCGTCTTATCGAATGCTTCCCCCGCCGCATCGTCGCGCGTGGAACCGAGGATTCGATAGGCTCCGAAATCCTTCATGAGTACGATTTCCGTATGTCCGCCTGAAACGAGCAACGCAAGCATGGGAAATCGCCACCTCCTCCGATTCTCCGGTAATAGCCACGCGCTCGCCAGATGGCCTTCAAGATGATTTACGCCCACCATGGGCGCATCCGTCATATACGCAAGCGTTTGCGCGGCCGTAATACCCACGCGGAGCGCGGTGGCGAGGCCCGGTCCTTTGGTGACGGCGATGGCGTCGAAGGATGCAAGCGGCTTCGATCCGAGCTGGGACGTGAGGAGCGCAATCACCTCCGGCACATGCGAGCGCGCCGCGACTTCCGGGACCACGCCGCCGTATTTGGCGTGGATTGCGACTTGGCTGGAAACCGCATGCCTCAAGATGCGTACCTTCGGAACCGCGCCTCGCGGGTCAACCGAAAGAATCGCGACGGAGGTTTCGTCGCAGCTGGTTTCGATCCCGAGGATGCGGAACGGTTTCGAGCGTGTTAGCCTTTTTGCGGGCATACGGCGGAGTACAACGGTTCTGCCGTCAGCGCGATGCCTGTTCTCCGCACCAGGCAATGTATCCGCCTTCGAGATTTTTTACATTGGTATATCCGAGTTTCTGCAACTGTTCGCCACAAAGCGCCGAGCGGCCGCCGCTCGCGCATTGGAGTACGATGAATTTTTGTTTGTCTGGAACAACTTCTCCGATCTTGAATTCCAGCACTCCTCGGGGTATATGCATGGCGCCCTCGATATGCCCTTTGTCCCATTCATCCTGCTCGCGGACATCGATAAGCGTATGATCCTCGCCGGCATCGCTTATGGCGCGATACTCTTCGCAGGTGATGGGAGGGATCTTGGCTTTGGCTTCGGCAACAAGGTCTTGGGGGGTAGCATTTGACATAGAAAAAATTATGAATGCTCACGCCATCCTATCAAGTCCGGCGATTGACAGCCAGTCCGTTCCGACGTATGATTTGCCCGCTTTTTAAAGCGTTCCCGACACTCCAAACACTTTCGCATGCCGCAGACCGCTAAGCCGCATGCTTCAAATGGCCCGTTCGTCTAGTGGTTAGGACGTCAGGTTTTCATCCTGAAAACAGGGGTTCGATTCCCCTACGGGCTGCCAAAATAAAATGCTCCGCAACGCGGGGCGTTTTATTTTGGTGTCGCGAGCGGAGGGGGATCGAACGGTGGGGGTTCGGGGAAGCGGGACGCTCCCCTGCAGAGCACCCCTTTTCCTTAACTCTCCAATACGACGCCTCTCGGGGCGTCGTATTCTTTCATGCGTTTATCGACGCTGTTTTTTGATATACGCGAGATCGCGAAGAATCCTTCCGGCATCTGAAAGTTTTACCCTTGTCTCGCGCCCATGACGCCAGGTGACGGGAATTTCCCGAATGCGAAAGCCCGCCTGGCGCGCACGGGCGATGAGCTCCACGTCGAATACCCATCCGTCCGTCTGCAATCCACGCACAAGCGGTACGAGCTCCCTACGAAACAGCTTAAAACCGCATTGCGTGTCTTTATATGGAAGTCCCAGATACATACGGACGCCAAGAAGATTAAAGAGTTGACCAGAAAAAACGCGATAGGCGGGCTGCTGCAACTCAATTGCGGAATCCGGATGGCTTCGCGAACCGATGAGCAGGTCGGTTTCGGACACATGCGGAAGCGCGTGCCGAATGTCGGAGGGATGCGTCGCCAAATCCGCATCGAGAAATACAATCCAATCCTTCTCTGCCGACGCAACGCCTGTTCGGATGGCGCTTCCCTTTCCCTGATTATCCGGATGGCGGAGTAGACGGACCGATTTCAGTCCGTCTACTCCCCGAAGAGCCATTTCGGATGTCCGATCCCGCGATCCGTCGTCGACGACAATGATTTCAAAATCGACGCCAAGGCCCTGAAACACGCGCGCGGTTTCCGCGATCGCGCGCTGTATAGCCTTTTCTTCCTGATATGCGGGAATAATGACGGAAAACGACGGCATGGCGGCAGTGTAGCATTCTTATCAGATGAGGAACGGATACCCAAGTTGGCGCCTCAAGCTGGGAAAAACAAACCGACAGCAGGGCGCTGTCGGTTGTGAGAAGAATTATCCGCGATATGCCGTTATCCGCGGTTCCGCCTCGAGAACCCGCTTCACGGTGAAACCATGATACAAATTCCCCTGGCAGAGATATACGAGAAGATGCCGTTGCACCCTTCCGGCGAAGGCGTCGAGCGCCGATGCCGTGGGGAGCATGGGCATGATTGCGCCTTTTATGAGGGGACGGAACGGGCATTCCGCATCCGGAATGCCGAGCTGTGCGAGCAGGTCGTCGAGCGGAACGCAGATGCGCCCGAATTCTTCATGGCTGAACACGCATCCATGCTTTTTTTCCCACGCGCGCCCGCTCATGACGTATACCGGGAAGTGGCCTATTGGGAACAAGACATGCCACACGGAGCTTTCCAAAACTTCTGCGATCAAGCGTTTCTCCTCGCAAGGGTTAAAAACGTGCCCGATAAACATGTGTCGAAAATCGAAAAATGTCAAGGGCCTTTAGGAAGCTTAGAGGGTGCGGAACAGGAAGTCGGGAGTAGGGGGAAGAGAACGTAGTTGCGTAGGACATGGGGCGTAGGGCGTGAGCCCCGAACCCTTTGCCTTGTGCCCTGTACCCCATGACCTTGGGTCCGTAAGATTGTAGGTTCGTAGTCTGTAAGCCATGCGCCCCGTAACCCGTAACCACTCACTACGAACCGCTCACTTGTTTCTTTTCA
>JAANMY010000385.1_pt1 | contig 62547 bp, 58 predicted proteins | sample 7279691 | NCBI WGS metagenome assembly JAANMY01 (sample SAMN14094543, study PRJNA606508) | bioreactor metagenome | isolation source: A lab-scale SPAN reactor treating ammonium-rich wastewater day 388 | place: Ireland: Galway | collected 2018-02-07 | reverse complement strand
GCGTGAGCTCAGGTTTGCAGGGAGGGTGAACCTGGGCCGGTGAACGACCTGTGCTCCGACTGTGAGCCGACTCACGTTCTTCGGTGACAACGGTCACTGAGCCTGGAACTGGCCTGGAGTATCCTCAAGCTGACAGCTGACGGGAGGTCGCACAGTGCCTCAGGACCCCGCCTTCACACGCCTGAACACGCGTTTGCTACACTTCAGTGACCATGAGCTGGTTTTTGGTTACGAATTGGAGGTTCGGTCTGCGAGGGCTAGCGGTCTGGTCAGCGCAGTCGGCCGGATCATCGGAGGATGCCTCGTGTTTGTGGCTGGCCTCACGAAGGAGTCGCGCTCACTCATGGTGGCCCTGCCTGTCGCCGCAGCGCTGTCCCTCCCCGGGCTCTTGGAGCGACGAGAGGAACAGGCAAAAGTGCGGTCATGCGCGGCGCGGCGCCGCGTTGCTCAGGGATCTTTTCTGGCGGTCTTCAGAAGTTCGGACCACGAGGTCACCGTGCGCGCCGCCGACGGTCGTGAGATCTGGCGAGAGACGATGGACCCGGCCCACCGGGTTTACACCAGCGTCTCAGAAGAGGGAGTGGAGGTCTGGTTTCACGGTGAATACTTCGCCGCGGAGCTCCGTGAGCCGTTCCGGGTGGGGTGCGTTTCCCTGGAGGAGTCCTCCCTGCTCGTGCAGAGGCTGGAGCGCCTGTTTGGCTAAGGAAATCGAAGCTGGTAGTCGTTGCCCGACATCCCGCAGCGATCTATGCCCGGGTTGGAGCCAATCCGGCCGGTGCACGGTCGGGATCTCCTGGCGCGGATCCAGCTCGACCCGGCGCTGACCCCGCATTCGGAACCCCTCTTTGCTCGGAGCGGGAGCCTTCGAGCGACCGGCCGAGCTGGGCAGTTCCGCGTTAAACCCTTCTTCTTCGCAAGCGGACCGAGCCGATGGCCACGTGGTCTTGCTGCTCGCGCAGACTCGAGCCCTGGGCGGCCGGGGCGGGAAGGCCCCGGAAGCGAGCATAGGCAGTTTCCAGGGCCGTTTCAAAACCCAGGCCACCCTGGATCAGCTGCTTCACCTCACTCCAGAGCTTCTCGGTCTCGCCGAAGTGCTCCGGGCTCCCCAGCCGCTCGTGGGTCCGCAGCAATTGCCCGCACGAGCGGACCAGGTCACCCCAGGTCGGGCTGTCGGGAACCAGCAGGCCGAAGGCGATGACCTGGTGCTCGCCCAGCGGGCGCAAAGCCTCGGTGGCCTGGGGGGGCAGCCCCTGTCGCCAGGCCGCCACCGCTGCCTCCCAGCTGCGGTCGAGGTCGGTAACCTGTTGCACCAGGTTCCAGGCCTCCAGGAAAGGCGCGTAAGTCTCGGCGGGCGTGGTGCCCCCGTGGACCAGCAGCCGGTTGCACCTGCTCCAGCTCTCCCGATGCCAGGGGAGGGCGAGCAGTCGCTCGTTGGCAGCTCTGTGCCGCAGCTGTGGGTCGGGGGGAAGGAGGGCCTGCACCTCGAGGCGCAGGTCCTCTTGTCCCCGGGAAAGGAACTCCAGCGCCACCAGGTCGCCCGCCTGAGGCGCAGCCTGCAAGCCTTGCGGCAACACCTCGCGCAACTCTTCGAGCAACCGGGCTGCCTCGCTGTGGCGCAATTGCGCAGGCCAGCCTCCGCAAAGCTTCTCCATCAGAGCCTCGTAGCTCGCCCCGTCCTGGCCAAAGAGCTGGAGGGCCACCAGATCCCGAACCTGGGCCAGCCTTTGCGACACCGTCTCACCGGGGCGAGCCAGCTCGCGCCTGACCAGGTGGGAGCGCAACCGGCCGTCGAGAGCGCCCAGATGCTCCAGGGGCCTGCTCAGCAAATCGTCGCGGAATCTGTCCGCCAGGCTATCGAGCTGGGCCGTCGTGAGGGGCAGGCCACTCAAGAGACCCAGGTCGCGCTGGGCGTCCTCCCCGCTCGCCCCGGGCACGTGCACCCGCTCGAGCAGCGCTTGCGCGATATCAGGTTGGTCGCCGATGAGCGAGTAGAGCCGGCCGCGAAAGCTGTTCTCCCGCGTCTCCCCGTGGCTCAGGGCGGTATGCCGGGCAGCCGCATCGGTCCACTCGTTGGCCAGGCGCTCGAGAACGGCGCGACCCAGCGGCACCAGCGAGCCATCTGACCCGGTAGCATCAGCCCTGAAGTCATTTCTTGAGGAAGCTTGCCCAGGAAGTCGACTGCCTGAACGAAGCTGTCGTTGTTCAGAGCGGTGTTGCGCTGGGCCCCGGGAAGCTGCACGAGGTCGGCCATCACCTGCTCGATCTGTGAAGGGCCAGGCAGCCAGCCCAGCTCCAGAGCCTTCTGGCGAAGAGCGCGCGCCTGCTCGGAGGAGCACCCCTGCTCGAAGGCAATCTCCATGGCGGGTCCGGCCAGCATCGGGTTCTTCTCGATGAGGCGTCTTGCCAGGTCAAAGCCCTGGCCCGAGACCGTAAAGTCGGGGTGGCGCATAAACGGGCCGAGCTGCTCGCGCAGGAAGCGCTCATTTGGGTCGAGGTGCTTGAGGATAGGCTCGTAGAGTGCCAGACGGCGCTGGCCCGGCCAGTGCCCGCCCGGGCTGATGGTGCCGTGCAGAGCAGCCTGGCGGCCCTGGTCGGCCAGACGGTCAAGGCCCGTCAAAACGATCGGCTCGAGCTCCTTGCAGCGCAGGATCGCCCCGAGCTTACCCAGTTTTTCGGGATCGCCCTCTTCCAACCGGGCCAGGTCCAGGATCGCCTCGAACACCCGCGCCCCGCGCTCGGGCTCGAGCGAGGCCAGCTTCTGAGCCCAGGGCGTGGGGCCGCTGAATCCATCGCGAACCTCCCCGAAGATCTCGGCTGCCAGCGCGGCGTCCTGAGGAGAGCGCTGGGGAGGCGAGGTGAAGCTCAGCGTCATCCCGTCCACCGAGGGACGCCCCGAGCCCAGGGCCTGGACCAGATCGAGCCGGCCAGATTCGATCGCCCTGCCATCGAGCTCCACGCGAATCTGGCCCTCAAGCCACCAGCGCTGGGCCTGCTCACCGAAACGACGCGCCAGGCCACGGTCCGTCTCGGCCGTCTCCTACCCGGAAGCGATGGAGTTGCTCGAGCAGGCGCTCTCGCTCAAGAACGACCTGCGCGAGGCCTGGATCAACCGGGCCGCCTGCCTGCGCCACCTGGGGCGTACTTCCGAGTCAGTTGATAGCTGCGACCGGGCCCTGCGACTCGGTCAGTGCAGCCCGGCCTGGAACGAGCTGGGAATGGCTCTGGGGAAGCTCTCCGACGCGCGGGCTGAGGATTGCTTCCGGCGCGCCCTCGAGTGCGATCCGCACGACCCGCTGGTATGGAACAACCTGGGCCTGTACCGGGCTGGCAGCGGAAGGTTGACTGAGGCGCGGGAGTGCTTCACGCGGGCCATCGAGCTGGCCCCTGGCCGGGCTGACCTCTGGATCGGGCGCGGGATGCCCTTCTTCAACCTGGGACGGCTCGAGGAGGCGAGCGGCTGCTTCAAGGAATGCCTGGCGCGCGACGAGCGGAACGCGGCGGCCTGGGAGTATCTGGGCAGCTGCCTCTGGGAGTCGGGCAACCGCGAAGGTGCCCAGCCTCACTTCGAGCGAGCCATCGAGTTCGCCCCGCGCAGAGCTTCGGCCTGGCTGCACCTGGGGCGCTGCTATGTGGCGCGTCGACTGTACGAGGAAGCGCTCCCACTGCTCGAGCACGCCCTCGAGCTCGACGCCAGCCAGCAACTCGGCTGGTATGTGATCGGCTCGGCCCTCATCATGCTCGGACGCTACGCCGACTCGGTTCCAGTTCTGGATCGAGCCGTCGAGCTCGACCCGGGCGACGGCGATGCCTGGTTCAACCGGGGCCAGGCGCTGCTGCAGCTCAAGCGCAAGCAGGAGGCCCGTTACAGCTTTGAGCAAGCGCACGCGGCTAGACCCGAATGCCGGTGTGGCAAGAGTTCGAGATCGCCAGGGTCGGTCGGATGTCAGACGCTCACTGTCATTGGTGAGCGTCCCGGACGTCTCCGAGAGGTCGGGCTCGGTCAGCGCGGCCTGGAACCCCGGTCGCAACCCCCATGTGGTGGCGGGGGTCGGGGGCCCCGACCCCCGCCACCACAATGGGTTGTTAACTGCGGCCGGACCTCCAGACACGTTGGGCGTGGCGCAGCGGGAAAACCGGGTCAAGGGGGTTTCCCGCTGCGCTCCTGGCTGGCTAGATTTCGCGCGTGGACCTTTCAGACATGGAACGCGCGGGAGTGTAGACGATCCGTTTGAACGGCCTCGCGCCTTCTCTCTGCGGCCGGTTACCTGGCGTCCTTCTTGGCCTTCTTGTCGGCTTTCTTTTCCTTCTGAGTCTTGGCTGGCTTCTTCTTGACTTCTTTGCGGACCCCGTCGCTCTTGTTGGCCACTTTGGATGCCTCTCTTGTTACGGATTTGCCTTGTGAATGGCTTGCCCTGAAAGTTCGGCTCCTGTCGGCCTGCTTCCTGGCTTTGAGACTCCCGCGAGTTGACCTGCTCAGAATGGAAGGGTAGACCTATCTGGTGAACGGCGCCGCGCCTCAAAGTGTTGAGGCTTTCCGTGTGGTCTGTGGCTCGAGCATAAGGGTGGGACCTTTGGCAGATGTTTAGCCCGTGGGGGGCCAGAATAGCAGAGTCCCGGGTTGCCCCGGGGCACACTCGAGGTCCTGACGCGTTCGAAGGAGGGCTGCCCCGGGAGGCGAAGGGGCGCGCCATGAAAGCCATCGTGCCCGAGAACTTGTCCTGGCAACCGTCCGAGTGTGGCTCGCACTGTGTGCTGCTCGACGAGGCCACCACCCGCGTCGAGATGCTCGAGTTGCAGCCCGGGGCGATGATCGAGCCCCACAGCCACAAGGAGCAGCGTATCTTCGTCTGCTTCGTGCGCTCGGGCGGGGCTCTGCTCTACCTGGGGGGGCGCCTGTTCCGACCCCAGGCCGGCCAGACGTTTGAATGCGAGCCGGGGGATATCATCGCCTACCACAACGATACCCAACACGTCACCCGCGTGTTGCTCACCCGGGTGGGCCATAAAGAAGGTGACCGGGTGGCGGCTGGCAAGACCTGGGCCGAGCTGACGGCCTCCATTTAAAGTGCCAGGCCTGTGGTCTTGCACCTTACAACGCGCTGGAAGGTAGTTCCGGCGCGCCAGTCACGGTGGCATGCAAGAAAGCCTCAGCCACCGCCACCTGCTCGAACCCGCCTCGCACAGGCCGGGGCTGGACCTCTCCAACATGTTGGGCGTTGCGCAGCCGGAAAACCGTTCCGGCTCCGCGACTAGGCTCGCGGACGACGCTTGGGAACGGGAATGCCTGCCACCACGACCCGCTCCGAGGTCGTGGAGATCGTTGCTCCCGAGGGCGCGAGCCCCGTGAGGAGGCCTGCTCCCGGGTCGGCTTCGCCGGACCACACCTGGAGAACCAGGTCGAGGACTGCCGCTCGATCTCCGGCAGGAGCATTCAGCAGACCGGAAGCGATACCGTGCCGTTCGGCCAGCACGCCGGTCACCTGCTCGAGCACCGCCGTGCGCTGGGTCGGCTCGAGATCCAGCCCGATTCGGCGCCAGAGCCGCGCGCTTTCCGCCAACGCCGGCTGCGGGTCCTGGAACGTTTCCAGGGTCAGGTAGCCTCGCACCAGCCGCTCAACCGCCTCTGGCTCCTTCTTCAGGCGATGGGGGAAGCAATCAGCGGCCCGGGTCAGCTGGCGTTGCAACCCCTCGCTGTCGACCAGCAGGCCTTCGACGAAATCCTGCCGCTTCGAGCCAAGCAGGTCATACCAGCCCCGCTCCCAGGTGCCGGGTGGGTCGGGATGATGCTCGAGCTGAGCCCACGCAGCGTCCCGCGCCTCCTGGTCAAGAGCGTTCTGCAATACCAACAGAGACGCGCTGCCGGGTCGGAGCTCGGCGCCGGCGGCCCTCAACAGGCCGAGGGCGAGCTTGTGCGGGTCCCTGCCGGAGCGGACGAGGGTGTCGTACTGAGCAATCAGACCCTGCAAGGGCGCGTCGCCTCGCGCGCGCAGCTCCTCGAGAGTGAGTGCTACCATCTGCCGGTCGGCGGCGGGGTCGGAATCGAGCCCGCCGACGTGGGAGAAACAGGTTGTAGCCCACCACGACGGCCTGGTGACATCGATCCCCTTCATTCCCAAGCGGGTGGTCATGTTCAGGGACCCCATCGGAAACGGCGTATGTTCCCCGAGTCGAGCGCAAAATCGCAGGTAATCCGCCTCGGGACGAGACTGCTGTTCGGCTGTGGTCGCCATCGAGTCGAGCATCACGCGGATCAGCCGGTTGCGATCAGGAGATCGCCGGAACGAGTCGGACAACGCGTCGAGCATCGTGTAGGCAAATTGAATCTGGAAGCCAGCCCCGCCCAGGGCCTGCGCGTTCAGGGCGTCGAGCGCAGCCCGCAACAGGGCGATGCGTTCTTTTGGATGCTCTTTCAGCGCGCAAGAGGCAGCCTGAGCCAGCCTGGCCGACGCGTTCAGCCCTGGAGACTCGGTGCTGGAGCTCACCACCTGAACGACCGTTTGCTCGAGATTGGCTGCTTCGCCGCCTGTCGTCCAGGCCCGAGTTGCCCGGGTCTTGCCAGTTGTGATCAGCGACGATATTTGATCGCTCATCGGGAAGCATTCGCCCTGGTGGCTGGCCAGTCCCCCGGCGAAGCTTTCTCGGGGAGCGCTCTTTTGGTCAAGCCGCCATCGTTGAGCACCTCCTGGCGTTCAGGCTTTTTTCCGCTTTCTTTGAGAGACTCGTCCATGCTATGAATACGATTCCCGCCAACAACCCTGCCACCAGAGTCCACCTCGTCTCGTGGATGGACGCGACCGAAGCAGTCATCGAGCCGATGGCGGTGGAGAGCCTGAATAAGATTGAGGATGCTCACACCACGGGCGGGACCAACTTTACGGCCGATCTGATGCTCGAGCGCAAGGTGATGCCTTTCGGGAAGAAGATGGCCATCGGCGCGGCTCACCTTGGTCTCCTGGCGGGCTCGGGAGTGGCCGTGGCGCTTGGAGCCTGCGCGGCTCTGGGTGGCAGCCTGGTCGGCCTGGGAGTGGCCGTGGCGGGCGCGGCGCTGATCTACCACAAGGGCACGCAATTCTTTTTACGAGGTCTGGGCCACTGTTACTCGGCCTTCAAGGATAAGAACATCGGCGAGCCTGTCTGGAGCGGGATCCGCACCTACGAGGTCACCGGTAACAAGACAGTGGCGTTGGATGGCACCGTGACCAGCGATAGACCCCCCGCCGACAAGCGCGACATTCCCAGCGTGAGCGATTTTCTTTCCAACGGGATGAGGAAGTATCCCAAAGACGACCTCACGGTAGTCCATCTGATGGGCCATGGGCTGGGCTACCGCCAGACCGCGGGTTTGGGTTACAAGGATTACAAGAGCGTGGTCGAGGATACCGTCCAGAAGGCCGGACGGCCCATCGACGTGCTGTTGCTCGAGTCGTGCCTGGAGGGCAATCTCGAGGCCGTGGCTGGAGTGGGCGACAAGGCTCGCTACGTGCTGGTCAGCGAGGAGACCATCAAGGCTGGCGCCGTGGGCGATCTGCTCAAGGACACCACCACCCGCACCGCGGGCCAGACCGTGACAGCCGAGCAGTGGGGCCGCATGATGGTGGACGCGGCCGACCGGATGCAAAGCTCGGGCGATGCCATGCAGGCGATGCTGGCTCCAGAGACGCTGGCGCTGGTGGCTACCGAGAAGCTTCCGGCCGTGATGACGGCGGTGGACGACCTGGGCGCGCTGCTCAAGTCCGAGGTCGCCAGCAACGCCGACGCGCTCAAAGCGGTCGTCAGGAATACGCAACTTTATCCCAAAATGTGGCCGCATCGCTCCACGGGAGAGAAGCTCGGCATGGGGGACATCGGCCACTTCTGCCGGAACCTCCAGAAGGCCTACACGGGTCAGACGCTGGTGGAGAAGTCTGGTTTCGGGCCATTCAAGTCTACCCGGGAGGTGACGTTCCCGAATGCGGCTACCTCCCCGAACGCCCAGGCGATCCTGGCTGCAGTGGCCCGGGTGCAAGATGAGGTCGGCAAGGCCGTGCTCTCGCGCCACACCGCCGACGACTACGCTGAGGCCTGCGGCCTGTCAATCCAACTGCCCACCAGTTTTCTGGACAAGCTGGACAAGAAATTCATGGCTTTCTCCGAAAGCGCCGCTCCGCCCCAATGGCAGGGATTCGTCACGGAGATGAGCCCCAGGATGTAGCTCACAATCTTCCGGTGTCCCTCGAGCGCGACGCCGGGGGCCAGGCGGGTCGCCGGGCCGCCGGGACCCACCGCGAGCGTCGTTGCCCTGCGGGACAGCCAGGCCGTGTTACAAGGCTGGGGCGCAGGCGCCTTTTGAGCTGAAGACGAATCTTCCGGAATGGACAAGCTTTCCCCCCTGGCTCTCTCCACCCTGGCCCAGCCGAACACCACCAGAGCCGCCCAGCAAGCGAATGCGCCCCACAAAACGGTGGAAGCCCCGAAGGGCGACCAGGGATTGTCCGGCGACTGCCTGGCCGAGTCTCACCAGGAGCCTGCACTCGGCATCTTGACCCGGCTTGCCCTGGCGAAACAGGCGCCCCAGGCCGAAGCCCCCGAGCAGCCTCAGCCCCAGCAGGAGCAGGAAGGCATCCCGCTGGAGACCCTGCGGCCGGTGGCCCGCGAGGCGATGACCAGTCGCGGTCTCTCCACCGACTTCTCGCCCGAGGCACTGGCCGAGGTGAAGGCTCTGGGCGGCCCCGCCAGGCTGGACGGTCCGCTCGTCGTCGATATGCGCAACCTCCAGTGGGTCTCGATCGACAACGAGAGCACGCGGGACATCGACCAGCTGGCCTGCTGCGAGGATTTGGGGGATGGACGCAAGCGCCTGCTTGTGGCCATCGCTGACGTGGCCGAGTCCGTCAAGAAAGGCACCGCGCTGGATGTTGAGACCCAGAAGAACACCGTGACGGTCTACAACCCGGGCAACATCATGGCGATGCTGCCTGAGGAGCTCTCCACGGACTGGACCTCGTTGGGACCGAACGTCGATCGCCGTGCCATCGTGACCGAGCTGATCATCGGAGCCGACGGCGAGGTGGAAAGGTCGGATACGTTTGAGGCGACCGTGCGCAACCACTGCAAGACCGACTACAAGGCGGTTTCGGGTTGGCTTGACGGCAGCCGAGAGATGCCCGGGAACATTGCCAACCAGGAGGGGATGGCCGAGCAGGTCAAGCTCCAGATCGAGGCCGGGGAGCAGTTGGGAGCAGCCGCCAGGCGACGGGGAGCGTTGGAGTTCCAGGCCGACCGCGTCATCACCGTTGAAAAGGACGGCCGCATCGTCGACCTCGAGGCTGAGAAGAAGAACCGTGCCAGCGAGGCGGTCGCCAACATGATGATCGCTACCAACACCGAGACGGCCCGGTTCCTGCACCGCCACAACTTCCCGGTCTTCCAGCGGGTGGTGAAGGAGCCCGAGCGCTGGGATCGCATCCGCGAGGTTGCCATGCAGGCCGCTTCGGAGCTTCCGGCCGGCCACGAGATGCCGTCGGAGATGGCCATTTTGCCCGAGAAGCCAGAAGCTGCTGCGCTCAGCAAGTTTCTGGGCGAGATGAAGGAGCGCGATCCGGAGCACTACGGCGAGGTTTCGTTCAGCATGCTCAAGCTGATGGGCGGCGGAGACTACCTGGTCACCCCTCCGGGCGAGCCTCTCCAGGGACACTTCGGCCAGGGTGTCACCGGAGGAGAGTCTGGCTATGTGCACTCGACCGCGCCGAACCGGCGTTTGCCCGACATCATCATCCAGCGCATGGTCAAGGCTGCCAGGCGGGGCGAGCCCTGCCCCTACACGCTGGATGAGTTGAACGCTCTGGCTGACCGCTGCAACCAGATGGAGAGCGCCGCCAAGGGCGCCGAGAGGCAAGTCCAGAAAGCAGCCGTGGCCAGCTACCTGCAGACCCAGGTGGGCGAAGAGTTCGTAGCTCTCGTCACCGGCAACAACAAGAAGGGCGTCTTCGTCAAGGTGATCGACCCGCCCATCGAGGGCAAGCTGGTCGAGGGGATCGAGGGCTCTGACGTGGGCGACCGTCTGCGCGTCTCGCTGCGGGCGGTGGACCCCCAGAAGGGCCACATTGACTTCGCGCGCCTCGAGGAGCTTCCCAAGCCGGCTCCCGGCCACGGGCCAATGCTCATGACCGGCTAATGTGCTCGCACTTTGGTTTTGCACATTAGCACAATCTGACGAACGCGCCGGAACTGCGTTCCTGGGCGTTGTAAAGTGCAAGACCAGAGGCCTTGCACTTCAGATTTTCATGGGCGCCTCAGGCCGGGGCGACCGCGAGCAGAGCTTCCACCGCTTGCCGGAACACCTGGGTGTGCCGATCGATGTCGGCTTGTCTCGTGTTCGGAGCGATCAGGGCCATGTTGTGGAAGGGGGTCATCAGGATTCCCCGGTTCAGCGCGAAGAGATGCATGAAGCGGTCGAGATCGGCATCCACGGCGGCGAGGGCTTCGCCCCCGTTACGGGGGGGAGTTGGACGGAACCAGTATTCGACCCTGCAGCCCAACTGCTTCACGATCCATCCCAGGTTGTGGTGGTCGATGACTGTCTGGATCCCTGCGGCAAAACTTTCGGCCAGGGGAATGGTGCGCTGGTAGAGCTCTCGCGTCAACACCTGCTCAAGGGTTGCCCGAGCTGCAGCCAGGCTGAGGGCGTTCCCGGCCAGGGTCCCACCGATTCCACCCGTGTCGCACTCATCCCGAGCGATGCCTGACTGCATCCGTTCGGCCAGCTCGGCCGTGAAGCCATAGACTCCGACGGGCACCCCGCCCCCGATCGGCTTGCCCAGGGTGAGCATGTCCGGCTCGAGGCCGTGCTCGCCGGTGTAGCCGCCGGGCCCGGCGCAGATGGTGTGGGTCTCGTCGAGGATCAGCAGGCTGCCGTGCTCTCGGGTGAGCCGGCGCAGCACCTCATGGTAGCCCGGGTCGGGGTGGATGATGCCAACATTGGTCATGACCGGCTCGGCCAGCACGCAGGCGACGTCGCGGTGGGCCAGGGCCTGCTCCAGTGCCGGCAGATCGTTGAACTCGACCACCCTGCTCGTCAGCACCGGATCGACGGGCGGGCCGATGTTGCCGCTTCGACTGACCGCTCCCTGGTCGCTCAGGCTGATGAAGGTTTCATCCACTGAACCGTGGTAGCAGCCATTGAAAACCAGGATCTTGGGCCGGCCCGTCAGGTGGCGGGCCAGTCGGATGGCAAAACGATTGGCGTCGGTGGCGCTGAGGGAGAACTGCCAGTAGGGCAGGCCGAAACGCCGCGAGAGCTCCTCGGCCAGCCAGAGAGCGTTCTCGTTGGGGAGCATGAACGTAAAACCCCGCTCGGCCTGCTCGGCCACCGCCCGGACCGTCGCCTCGGGGGAATGCCCGGTCATGGCCCCCGTGTCACCCAGACAAAGGTCCAGGTACTCGTGGCCGTCTACGCACGTGAAATGGGCCCCTTTGCCGTGCTCCACGAAGACCGGAAAGGATCCGGCCCACCGCACCATCCAGTGCATCGGCACTCCCCCCGGAAGGTGCCGGCAGGCCCGCTCGTAAAGCTCCAGCGAACGGGGATGATCCTGGCGGAAGCGCTTCTCCTCCTGCAACAGGAGGGTCATCAGATGGCTGCGGTTGATCACGTATCGGGGTCCTCCGGGAGATGGGTGGATTGACGCTTCTTCACGGCGACCGCCAGATCCCAGGTGGACCCGAACCAGGGTCGTCCAGGTCGAGGCCAGGGTTCAGGCAACTCTGGTGGGGAAACGAGGAGGCTGTGTTGTGAAAATCCTGGTGACCGGGGCGACCGGCATGTTTGGCGGCCGTGTGGCCGAGATACTGACGGGGCAGGGCTTTGCGGTGCGAGGCCTGACCCGTTCGGAGCGGGGGGCGGAGAAGCTGCGCGCGCTCGGAGTGGAGCCGGCGCTGGGCGACCTGGACGACCCGACCAGTCTGGTGGCGGCTCTACAGAATATCGATCACGTCTTTCTGGTCTCCCCCATGGACCTGTCGGTAGGAGAGCGCGAGTCTCGGGTGATTCAGGCTGCCCGGTCGGTCAACGTCCGGCACGTCGTCAAGCTGTATGGTGCGGTTCGCCACCGGGGCGATCGACTCGACCTGTCTCACCAGGCCTCCATCGCTTGCTTGCGAGAAAGTGGCCTTCCCTGGACGCTCGTTTCACCCAACACCGTCATGGAATCCAATTTCTTCCCTCTGGCGGAATGGATCCGTGCTGAAAGCCGGTTCCTGGGCTCGGCCGGTGAGGGTCGAGTCGGTTTCGTCGCCCTCGACGACTGTGCCGAGGTGGCCTGCCGCGTGCTGACCTCTTCTGGCCACGAGGGCCAGAACTACGAGGTCACCGGACCCGAAGCGATGACCTTCGCCGGGGTTGCCGAGGCCTTCTCCACCGTGCTGGGCCGGCCCGTCACCTACCAGGACCTCCCCGAGGACGAGCTGCGACAAGTTCTCATCGAGGTCGGGGCTTTCTCCGAAGACGAGGTGGAAGTCGCCGTCCTGTGCCATTTTCGTGCCTTCCGCCGGGGGGACGCTGAGCTGGTAACCGATGTGGTGCCCCGCTTGCTCGGGCGTCCGGCTACCTCTGTGCTGCAGTTTCTGCAAAAAAACCGCGATCGCTTTTCTTGATGAAGCAAGCGTTCCGTGCTGAAGGTCTGGCCTTCCTTCGGGGCACCTCCACCGGTCCATCGGCGCCGGTTCGTGTAAGACTTTCAGCACCGGTATGGTCTACCACCAGGTCCCCGGGTCCTCGCCCGATTCCCGAGCTCCCTCGGCCATCTCCAACTGGACGCTGGCGCAGCTCAAGGCCGGAGTCAGGCAACGCCCGTGCCAGCTGGTCTCGCGCGAGAGCTGGCCCAGCTCGCTCCCCAGCACCGAGGCGTAGCGGGCCCGCACCAGCATTGGAGCCAGCCGCTCGGCCGGGCGACCGTTCTTGAGCTTGAATGCAAGCTGAGCCAGGCGGCAGAACTCGCCCGGCGCCCGCAGGGCGTCGCATGGCACCAGATGGTCGAGCAGAATCCCGTCCTTCAGTCCGCGGGCCATCTCGGGCAGCGAGCTGTCGCCCGGGGAGAGCACCAGGTTCGAGAAGCCGGGGCGGGGGGGGCGGCCCCAGTCGCGCACGGCGAGCGGCTGCAGCTCTTGTTTCAGCCTGCGGGCGTGCAGCCGATCGCACAGGTAGAGCTGCAATCGGCCGCCGCCCAACAGCAGCACCGGGCGGCGCGCCTGGCCCTCTGCGTCGAAGGGCGTGGAGCCCGGTCCCTCAGGCTGCTGGCCATCGTCGGTCAGGGTGATGCGCGGAGAGAGACCCTCCAGCTCTCCGGGGTTGCGGGCATCGAGCACGTCTGCGGCGAGATCCCGCAGCAGGGCGGCGGTGGCGCCCGGGCTGAAGAGAGCCGGACGCGTGCCGCTCAGGCTCTCCAAGCCTTTTTTGGGTGGCTTGGAGTGGGCCGCCCGCCAGGCCAGCTCGCACAGCAGCTCGCCCGGGTGATCGGGCACTCGACGGGAGATGAAGGAGGTGTGGATGGGGGCCGGCTCGTCGGCGTGCACGGCCACGTAGACCAGGGTGCGGTGAGCCGTTTGCTCTCCTGAGCGGGTCGTCAGCGTCATGCGCTGAAAGCGCACCCCGCCGCGAATGCGGGTGTTCCAGCCAGACAGAAGCGAGGGGAGCAGGAACTGGATGCGGGCCACCAGGCGCTGCAGGTCCTCGGCCACCGGCCCGAGGTCAACCGGCTCAAGCAACTGGTTGGCAGGTGAGAAGGGTAGCCCATGGCTGAACAACACTCCCTGTCCGGGCTGATCGCGGGAGGCTTCCACAGCCTGCTCGAGCAGGTTCTCGGGAGCCTCTTGAAGCGCGCCCCAGGCAAAGCCCAATCCGCCTTCGTAATTGACCCGCAGGCCCCACCCGCCCAGGCGGCGGGGGTTGTCCAGGGCAGCCAGGTCCAGGTCGACCCGCTCTTCCCAGGCGATCTCGGCATCGCGACAGCGGCGCAGGGCCAGGGCGAGGAGGCGCTGAGCCGGGGGGCGGGTGGTCAGTGTCGAAACAACCAACGCTTGAGTCGCTCCACCAGGCTGGGGGGACGGGTCAGCTCGGTCGGGGTCAACTCTTTGCCTTCCTTGAGCTCATACTGGGCATAACAGAAGGGGCACAGGTAGAGGACGGTGGCTCCGTTGTCCACTGTCTCGACCTTCTTGTCGAACTTTCCGCACCAACCGCAAACCGGCACGGCGGCCTATACGACGAGGCTCGCCCCGATCCATTCTGGAAGGGCTTAAAACCGCGAAATGACGGTCTTTCGGTCGAGTGAGTTAACATCGCGTTTACAAGCCGCTTACATCTGAGTAACAAATCGAACCTATAATGAACCGTAGAAACAGAGGCTTCTAAAGCCCGGTTATGGCATCAGGAGGAACGAAACAGGGATGAACATGCTTGGCGCTTCGGGAGGGTTTCCTGCCCGGGGTGCTGGTCCCACGGGGCCCGGACCTGGCGGCTTCAACACCGGCGTCAACGTCGGCGGTCGTCCCTTGCTTGCTCCCCCCCAGTCTCAGGCCCCAACCGGCACGGGCCTCACGGCCTCCCTCCCAGCGGGGCTCTCGTTCCCGCCTGGCACGAGGCTTCAGGGCGAGGTGACGGGCAAAGAGAAGGGCCAGTTCCTGCTGCGCTTTGGCGAGCACACTCTGCGTGCGCAGGCTCAGGTGCCCCTGGAGGTGGGTCAGAAGCTGCTCGTCCAGGTCCAGGGCGAAAAGAGCGGCCAGCTGCATCTGACGATCGTTCCCAAGCCGGCTCAGCAGATGAGCCACACCGACCTGTCCGAGGCCCTGATGCACGATCATATGCCGCCCAGCGACGAGAACTTGAGCCTGGCGCATTCGATGGTGGAGCATTCGGTTCCGGTGACCCGCGAGAATCTGACCTTCCTCAAGAGCGTGCTGGCCCAGGTCAGCCAGCACGCCGAGCAGAGCGGAAGTCCCAACCAGGCCTCCACGCCCAACAAGGTGGGAGCGACCTTCTTTTTGCAGTCCAACAACATTCCGGTGACGCCCCAGAACGTGCTGACCCTGGCCACCTTCCTGACCACCAACCCTCAGGTTGGGTGCCAGTTGATGACGCTGCAGACCGAATTTCGCAAGATGACCGAGTCGCCGAGCGCCAGGAGCACCAGAACGATGGAGCTCTTGAGCGAGGTCCCCGGCCTGCTCGGCGAGGTCGTTATCGACCCCAATCGCCAGGCCAGTCAGAAGAAGACCGCCAAACGGCTCAAGGATCTGGCCAGGGACATGGGTATCGAGGCCCGCCTGGGGCCTGGCGGGGGTGCCGAAGAGGAGGATTGGACGCTGGCCATGGCTTTGCGTCACATTCGTCAGGGGCTGGCCAAGGACCCCGAGGCGGCCCATCTGTCCAGGGCGCTCTCGATGATCCAGGAGTTGGAGGAGAACCTGCAGGCTCACACCCTGATCAACCAGGCTCGCACCCATGAGCTTTACGGCTATTTTTATCTGCAGGTGCCGCTGCCGCTGGTGGCGGGCGACACGGCCGAGGTCTGGATCCGCTACCGCCAGGAAGAGGATGGCTCGCGGACGGTCGACAGCCAGGACGCCAAGCTCGAGTTCCTGGTCTGTACCGAGCACCTGGGCGAGCTGACCTTCGTGGTCGAGCTGTTCGGCGGCAGCGCGATGGTCGACGTAGGCACGCCATCCGAGGAGGTGCGCAGCTTCGTGCAGCGTTTCTTGCCGGTGCTGGCCGAGCGGGTTCAGGCGCTGGGCTGGGGCGTGACCCAGATCGGGGCCACCTACCGACCCTTCACCGGTCGCCGCCAGGTGGTGGAGCGGCAGGACTTCGAGCAGATGGAGCGTCTCAGTGTCGAGGCCTGAGGAAATGGGCAAGTGGGCCGTAGCCATGCGGATGGGCGCCGACGGGCGTCCCAAAGTGGTGGCCGCCGGTCAGGGGGCGGTGGCCGACGAGATGGTGGCCAGAGCCCAGGCTTCGGGGGTGGAGGTTCGTCAGGACGCCGAGATGGTGCAACAGCTGCTGCGGGACGAAACCGACCCGGGCACGCGCATCGACTCGGAGATCTACGAGCTGATGACCACCATCGTCAATTTTGCTCAGGAGTTGAATGACGCCTGGGTTCAGCAACACGGATTTGAAGAAGTTTAGAGAAAGGTCTGAGTCCTGAGAACCTAGAATTTCTATGGTTCCAGGGGAAAACAGGTGGAGGTGCCGGTCGATGCTTGATGGGATGAAAATGGCCACTCAGGGGATGATCGCGATGTCCGTGAAGCAGGACATCATCACCAACAACCTCGCCAACGCGGGAACCATCGGCTTCCGCAAGGAGAGCATGGTGGTATCGTCCTTCTCGGACGTGCTCAATCGCGAGCTGGGCATGCAGGGAATGCGCCAGACCTCAGGCGAGGTGGTCAACAATGGTGGGCTCGAGAAGCAGGGCGGCCTGTTCCATCAGTCGCTGACTCACTCGGCTCAGGGAGCCCTGAAGGAAACCGGCAACCCCTTCGACATGGCTCTGAGCGACAACGGCAAGGGTTTCTTCACCCTTCAGACCCCGCAGGGCATCAAGTTCACCCGGGCCGGCACGTTCCACCTCTCCACCGACGGCCACCTGGTGACGGCTGACGGCTCATTCCTGCTCGGCCACAAGGGCCCCATCAAAGTGAACGGCACCGACTTCAAAGTCTCCGATGACGGGGTGATCTCGGTCGACGGCAAGGAGATCGACAAGCTGCTGGTGAGCACCTTCGAAGACGGCAACCTGATGAAGAAGGCCGGCGACACGAATTTTGCGGCTCCCGAGGGTGGGGTCAAGGCCACCAGCCAGTTTTCGGTCAAGCAAGGTTACGTGGAAATGGGCAATATGAACTCGGTTCAGGAGATGGTCGACCTGCTGATGGTCATGCGCAACTTCGAGGCCAACCAGAAGGCCCTCCAGTCGCACGACTCCCGTCTGCAGAAGGCTGTCAACGAGCTGGGCAAGGTTCGCTAGGATTAAATAAGGAATTCAGGAGGACACGAAACCACCATGATGAGAGCGCTCTACACCGCCGCGTCGGGAATGATGGCCCAGCAGATGAACATCGACAACGTGTCGCACAACTTGGCGAACTACCAGTCGGTGGGCTTCAAGAAGTCCCGGGTTACCTTCGAAGACCTTCTCTACGCCACCATGCGCGACCCCAACGCCGAAGCCTCTGGCGGCACCCAGATCGGTATGGGTGTCAAAGCCGTCTCCACCCAGCGGATGTTCAGCCAGGGGTCGTTGCAGAAGACCAACAACCCGTTCGACGTGGCCATCCAGGGCGACGGGTTCTTCAAGGTGCAACTGGCCGACGGAACCACCGCTTACACCCGGGACGGCTCCTTCAAGTATGACGGCGAAACGAACACGCTCACCACCCAGTCGGGTCAGTCCCTGGGCATCAGTATCCCTAAGGATATGACCAATATCGAGATCACTCCCAAGGGCGAGATCAAGGGTGTGCGACTGGGCAGCGACAACACCGAGCCGGTCACGATCGGCCAGATCAAGTTGACCCGCTTCCTCAACCCGGCCGGCCTGGAGGCCATCGGTGGCAATCTCTACCTGGAGAAGCCCACCTGCGGCGCCAAGACCGAGTGCATTCCGGGCGAGAACGGGATGGGCGTGTTGGCCCAGGGCCACCTGGAGAAGTCCAACATCAACATCGTGGAAGAGATGATCAACATCGTCCAGGCCCAGCGCGCCTTCGACATGAACCAGAAGGGCGTCCAGGCTGCCGACGAGATGATGCGTCAGGCCAACCAGCTGCAGCGCGGCTAAACAGTCTTCGCGAATTCAGGAGGTTTGAATCGTGCAAATTGAAGGATTTAACCCGCTGCCCCTGCAGAAGGCTGCCGCCGAGCAGACGCCCTCGCGTCAGGCCGAGGAAGGCAAGCTCAAACAGGCCTGCCAGGAGTTCGAGCAACTCTTCTTGACCCAGATGCTGGCCCAGATGCGAAGCTCGATGCCCAAGAGTGACTTCATGGGCGGTGGACAGCAAGAGGAGATGTTCAATGGCATGCTCGATCAAGAGCGCGCCAAGTCCTGGTCGCAAGACGGAGGGGTCGGCCTGGCCAATCTGCTCTTCCAGCAGATGAAAGAGCAGATGTAGGGCCGCGGCAGGGCTAAGGCCCTGAAACAGGGAACACGGAAGCGGGCTGGATTGACCGGCCCGCTTCTTGCGTGCATGGGGCGCGTACAGCCACGGAAACTTCGATGGAGAGCCGGATGCAAGACCTCGCCGAGGCTTGGCGAAAATTCAAGGAGACGGGCAGTCCAGAGCTTCGCGCCGACCTGACGGAGCACTACCAGGGTCTGGTGCGGAACCTGGCTCTCGGAGTCTTGCGCAAGCTGCGCGCGGGCACCGAGCTCGACGATCTCATTGCGGACGGCAACTTCGGTCTGGTTCGCGCCATTGACGGATTCGATCCGGGGCGCGGTTTCAAGTTCGAGACCTATGCCACTCCGGTGGTACGTGGCGCCATCTATAACGGCTTGCGTCGCATGGACTGGCTGCCCGAGCGGACCCGCCAGAAGGCGCGCATGGTCCAGAAGGCCACCGAGAAGCTGCAGCAGGAGACCGGTCGCGAGCCGTCCGAGGTCGAGTTGGCCGAAGAGCTCAAGATGTCGGCCGAAGAGGTTTACGACCTGATCGCCAGCCTGGGTTGCATTTACCTGCTTTCGCTGGATCAGCCGGTGGGCGGCTCGGACGACAGCGACACCACCATGTTAGAGCTGGTGGAAGCCAGCCCGTACGAAGATCCGGCTCAGGAAGTCGAGTTTCGCGAGCAGCGAGACCACATGCGCCGTGCCATCGCTCAGCTCGACGAGCGGCACCAGTTCCTGATCACCGAGCACTATTTCCGGGGCGTCACCTTCGAGGCCGTGGCCCGTGAGCTGGGGGTCAGCAAGCAGCGAGTCTCGCAGATGCATAGCGCGGCGGTCAAGAAGCTGCGCATCTTCCTGGGGGGCGACACGGTCAGCTCGGAAGCGATGCAGGACTTTCTGATCGAGGGACAGATCTGAAGGAGTTCGCTGGTTACTCCAGAATGAGCGGGCTTCCATCAGCATCGGAAAAGGAAGTCGAAACACTATGCCGGGTCCGCGCCGTGCCACCCGCGCCCGCCGCCCCTCCAGGTCGCGCCGGGAGATCGAAGAAGAACGCTTTGCGCCCAAGCCGCTCACTCCCCGTGAGCGGTTTCGCAACACCGTCATCCACGCCGGAGTGGCCGTGCTGCTCTTTGCTTTCCTGCTGACCTCCGGAATCGTCTGCGTCAATCTCAATCAGGACCAGTCCCAGGGCCAACAAGAGCTGCCCAAGCAGAGCGAGTTGAGCTACTGGCGCGAGCAGGCCGCCAAGGACCCGGCCAACATGGAGGCCATCGCCAATGTGGGCCACTTCCTGATCGAAGAGTCCTTCAACAAACAGGGTGAGGAGCAGAAGAAAGCCCTGGAAGAGGCCGAGCAAAACCTCGCCAGAGTGACCTCGATGGTGGACAGCCCTCAGCGCTCTTTTGCCATGCAAGAGATGGCCCGGGTCAAGCTTTTGAAGAAAGACTACGCGGGGGCCCAGGCGCAGATCGATGAGGCGCTCAAGCACGCCGATCGCCCCGTTCCGCCGGGAGAGGATGCGACCAGCGTGGAGGAGGGGCGCAAAGCCGAGAGAGCAAGTGTTTATCGCCTCCAGGCCTCCCTGTTCGTTGAGCAGGGCAAGCAGAGGGAAGCGCTCGCCGTGCTCGACAAGGTGGCCGAAATCAGCCCCGCCAGCGTCATGCAGGTGCTCTTCCAGAAAGCCGACTTGTATGCCCAGCTTGGCGAGAAGGATCGAGCCCTGGCCCAGCTTGACCTGGCTCAGAAATTCGCTGGCACCGATCAGGAGCGCATGATGGTGATGATCTTGCGGCAGCAGCTGATGGCACCGCCGCCCAGCGCTTCTCCCTCTCCTGGAGGGGCGGAAGCGGAGGCCCTGCCAGGCCCGGCCCCCGTCTCAACTGCCAGCCCCGCTCCGGTCGCGACCACCACCCCCGCTCCGGTCAATCCGGCGCCGCTCCCAACATCGGCCAGTCCCACCCCGGTCGCCACGACCAGTCCGGCTCCGGCCAGTCCCACCCCGGTTGCTTCTCCTTCCCCCTAGTTAACGCGGGTACACGCGTTGAATCGGGATAGGGTGCCGGTCATTCGAGCTACGGCCGCGCGGGAAGGCCTCCAAGTGCACCACGACCTGCTCGAGCACCAGAGCCGAGCCGGAGCCCTCGGGTGAGTTGAGCTCCAGCAGTTTGCCGTCGCCCGGGGTGCCTTTGCTGGTGAAGCGGGCTCCAGCGATGCGGCGCAGAAAGCTGAGGGTCCGGTCGGGGTTGGCCGAAGCCGACTCGCCGCCCTCGTTGGCGGCCTCCAGGGCGTAGGATGGCAACAGCTTGGGGAACTTGAGCACGAAGCCGGCCCGGTCGGCGAACAGGTCGGTGACCAGGATGCGGTCGCCCACCTGCACCACCACGCCCCGGGCTTCGGGGTTGTCGCGGGCGAAGGCGTCCAGGGCATCCAGATAGCCGTCCAGACGCGCCTTGACGCGCGGATCTTCGAAGGTCTTGCCCAGGTTGGTCGAGGCGTGGTAGCCTGCTCCGGCCTGGGAGCGCTCCACCGAGCTCCAGACCGTGGACTGGTCGGCGCTCTCGCGGGCGGCCGCGCGCACGGTCGGGTTGGCGGCCACCGGGCGACTCTTGTCGAAGGTCGGGGTTTCGTATTCCCAGCGGCCGCGCTCGATGCAGAAGGCAGCCACCGTGGTCTCACCCGAGCGGGCCGGCAGCCACAGGTCATCCTGCAGCACGCGGTCTTGCTTGGCGCCCTGCAAAATCTCACCAGCCATAATGTAGACAGGCTGATGACCCTGGTTATTGATGGAGAGCTGATTCACGTTGCCCTGCTGACTGGTCTCCCGGATGACCAGGCTGCCCAGAGCCAGGGCCTGATCGAGCGTGTGATAGTCCGGCAGCTTGCGGGCGGGAAGGGCGATCGGGTAGAGAACCAGGTTACGGTAGCGGGCCGGTGCGCCGACCCGGGCATCCACCAGCCAGTTCTCCACCGTCAGCTGAGGGCTTTGAGCCAGCTCGCGTGCGGTTAACGGTGCGAGAACCAGCAGTGCGAGCAAAACAAGAAGTTTCGTTCGTTGTCGCATGATAGTGTTCTGGTCGTGGCGGGACCGAAACTTATTTCAGCCCTGACCGGAGCGGTCGAGAATTTCGCGAGCAGAGGAACGGATGGAATTCATGAAGGAGCCGGGAGGCCGTGACAGGGAAGATAGCGTCAAGCTCCCGGGGCGAAAGCTCTTTCGCCTGTAAGGACACGACTTGAGGTGACTTTCCGTGCGTTATGCTCGTAATATCTTAGACTTGATCGGCAACACCCCGCTGGTACGTCTCAACAAAGTGGCTGCAGGGGTTCGTCCCACCATCCTGGCCAAGATGGAGTATCTCAATCCTGGGGGTAGCGTCAAGGATCGCATCGGAATCGCCATGATCGAGGCGGCCGAGCGGGAGGGGAAGCTCAGGCGTGGTGGGGTCATCGTCGAGCCCACATCTGGCAACACCGGGGTGGGCCTGGCTCAGGTCGCGGCCCTGAAAGGATATCGCTGCGTCTTTGTGATGCCCGACAAGATGAGTCAGGAGAAGATCCGCCTGCTCAAAGCCTATGGGGCCGAGGTCGTGATCACTCCCACGGCCGTTCCCAAGGAATCGCCCGAGTCCTACTATTCGGTTGCCGACCGGCTCGAGCGCGAAATTCCCAACGCTTTTCAGCCAAACCAGTATTACAACCCGGTGAACCCGCAGACCCACTACCTGACCACCGGTCCAGAGATCTGGGAGCAAACCGAGGGGAAGATCGATGTCTTTGTGGCCGGCATGGGTACCGGCGGCACGATCAGCGGTGTGGCCCGCTACCTCAAGGAGCAGAACCCGAAGGTCACGATCGTGGGGGTCGATCCGGAAGGCTCGCTTTACACCTCCAACGAGGTCAAGCCGTACAAGATCGAGGGCATCGGGGAGGATTTCTTCCCGGCTACCATGGATCTCGACCTGGTGGACGAGAAAATCATCGTATCTGATCGCGACGCCTTTGTCACAGCCCGTCACCTGTGCCGCGAGGAGGGCATCCTCACCGGGGGCTCGGCCGGGGCCGCAGTGTTCGGAGCCATCAAGTACAGCCGGCTGCTTGACGAGTCCAGGCTCGTCGTGGTGCTGCTGCCCGACAACGGCCGTAACTACCTCTCCAAGTTCCACGCCGACGAGTACATGAAAGAGCACGGCTTCTGGGACCCCGGCAGCGAGGCTATTTCCATCCGGGCCTTACTCCAATCCAAGCCCTCTCCGACCGCCAAGATCGTCACCGTGGAGGCGGATGAGAAAGTACCCAGCGCTATTCAGGTGATGCGTCGCTACAGCATCTCCCAGCTTCCCGTGCTGGAGGGGGACCGGGTGGTGGGCTCGGTGCAGGAAGCCACTTTGATGAATATGATCTTCGAGGACGGCTCGGTTCTCAATCAGAGCGTGCGAGACGTGATGAGCGAGCCGCTGCCCCTGCTCCCGGGCGACACCACGGTGAGCTCGGTCTACCAGATCTTGCTGCAGGGGCGCCCCGCCGTGCTGGTCTCAGATGATGGCGCGACTCCCTGTGGCATCGTCACCAAGATCGACCTGATCGATTTCATCTCGCGCTCGGCGGAGACTCGTACCGGCTAACATGGAGCCTGCCGAGCTGCCCGAGGGCTACGGGCGGGATATGCTGGTGCTGATGCCCAGAGATCCTCTCCGTTGCTTCGCTTATTGGGAACTTGCCCAGACCACCTCTAAACAGCTGGCCGCGCGCCACGGGGAAACAGCGCTGGCCCGGGCTCGTTTGTTGCTGCGCGTGCATCGGGGCGGGCAACCGGACCTCGAATTCGATATCTCCGGTCCGGTGCGCTCGTGGTACTTTGACGCCGATAGCCCCGGTGGCCGGCTGGACGGGGAGCTTTGCCTGCGCTTCGAGGATGAGCGCGAGGAATCGCTGGTGACCTCGCGGCCCGTGTTCATGCCCAGGAAGGGCCAGGCCGGGGAGGATCCGGCCTGGCCGGTCAAGAGCGATATTTACGCCCGCGTGCGCCGCGCGCTGGGCCAGGAATGGCCCTCGGCTGAAGGATGACCGGCTACCTGATTCTGCTGCTCGACGCCCACCTGCCCTGGGTGCGCCATCGGGGCGAGGTGCCCCGGCCGCTGGAAGAGTTCTGGCTGTTCGACGTGATCACCGAGAGCTATCTGCCCTTGCTGGGCATGATGACCGGACTGGTGGAGGAGGGCATCCCCTTTCGCCTGACGGTCAGCCTCTCGCCCACTTTGCTGGCCATGCTCGAGGATGAATATCTGCGCCAGGCCTACCAGGAGCATCTGCATCACCGTCTGGTGCTGGCCGAGCAAGAGTTGAGCCGCACTCGAAAGTACGAGCCCCATTGTCATCCGAGTGCCGAGATGTACTACCATCGGTTGCGCTGGGTGCACGATCTCTATGTCGACGTGTTCGGACAGAATCTGATCGGAGCTTTTGATCGATTGCGCAAGGTCGGGGCTCTGGAGTTGATCACGACGGCCGCCACTCATGCCTACCTGCCCCTGGTGGCCCACCGACCCGAAATGGCCCGAGCTCAGATGCGGGTGGCTCAGGGCGAGTTCCGCCGGCACTTTGGGCTGGAGCCGCCGGGCTGGTGGTTGCCCGAGTGCGCCTGGAGCTCCGATGTGGACGCCGCCCTCGAAGGTCAGGGATATTTTTTCCTCGATGCCCTTGGCCTGATGGGGGCCGAGCCGCGGCCCCAGGCCTGTCACTACGCACCCATTCAGACCCCTTCGGGTTGGACGGTGCTTGGACGTGACCCCGAGTGCCACCGCCAGGTCTGGAGCCCCGAGGGTTATCCGTCCGACCCCCTCTATCGCGAATTCTACCGCGACATCGGGTGGGATCTGCCTCTGGAGTACATCGGTCCCTGGATCCACGGCTCCGGTCAACGCATGAACACAGGTTTCAAATACTGGCGCATCACCGGTCCCACCGACCACAAGGAGCCGTATCTGCCCTGGCAGGGGCGCCAGCGAGCCTGGGAGCACGCGGGCTCCTTCCTGGAAAGCCGCCAGCGCCAGGCTCAGTGGCTGTGCGAGCAGATGGGTCGTCCTCCGGTGGTGGTGGCGCCTTACAGCGCCGAGTTGCTGGGCCATCGCTGGTTTGAGGGACCCTTCTGGCTGGAAGGACTGCTGCGTCAACTGGCCAGCCAGGATCTGATTCAGCTAGAGCATCCCAGCCAGCTGCCCGGACCCTTCCAGGTGACCACCCCGGCCGTATCGAGCTGGAGCGAGGGGGGCTTTCACCAGGCCTGGCTGGATGAGTCCACTGACTGGGTATACCGCCATCTGCATCAGGCCGCCGAGCGCTTCCTGGAGGTGCGTCAGGCTCAGCATCAAAGAGCCCTGCGTCAGGCGGCTCGCGAGCTATTGCTGGCGCAGTCTTCTGACTGGCTCAGCTTGCTGCACGCCGGCTCGCACGCCGAATATGCTCGACGCCGCCTGTGCGAGCACCTGGGCAACCTGGCCTGGCTGTGCGATGGCCTGGAGCGCAACCAGGTGGACGATGAGGTCCTGGCTCGTCTGGAAGAGAGAGATTGCCTCTTTCCGGAGCTCGACCCGGAAGACTTTCATGGGGGACTCGGAAGCGGCCAGGAGGAAGGATGAGGACATGGAGCGCCGACAAGAGCTGCTGAAAGGCCTGCGAGAGCTGCGGAACGTCTCGGTGGAAATGGACCAACTGGCCCGGCGGGCCCAGGATGAGCGCACTTCCGAGCTGGGGGCCGAGCTGGTGCGGGTGGTAGGCCGCTGGGTGGGGCTGGTGGAGGGCTTCGTGCAGCACTGCCCCCCGGGCCCGAAGCTCCAGGCTTATCAACAGGCCACTCGGGGCCTCGAGCACCTGCTGCAAAAACTGGACAGCATGCAGGACGCCGACGAAATTCGCAGGCTGGAGAACGAGTTCCCTCCTGCGGTCGACGTCTGGAGCGATGCTTTGACCGAGGTGATTCAGGAGGTTCTGGCAGGAACCGCGGCGTGAGGGTCGCGGCCATCCAGCTCAGCTCCAACGCCGATCGAGAGCGCAATCTGGCGGTGGCCGGCGAGCTGGTGGCCGAGGCGGCTGCCCGAGGAGCTCGACTGGTTGTCCTGCCCGAGGTGTTCAATCGGCGCGGCTCTAAGGAGATTCAGCTGCAGCACCAGGAGAGTCTCGACGGCCCGACCGGGGCCTGGATGGTCGAGACTGCCCGCACTCACAAGGTGTGGCTGCTGGGCGGCAGCTTCATGGAGCGGCGCCAAGAGCACGCTCCTCGGGGCAGCAACAGCTCCCTTTTGTTTGGGCCGGACGGCTTTCGAGTCGCCCACTACCGCAAGGTCCATCTTTTCGACGTGGAAGTGCACGGGGTCAGCACTCGCGAGTCAGACGCCATGGTCGCCGGCGAGCAGGCGGTGCTGGCCAGCGTCGATGGGGTCAAGTTGGGGATGACGATCTGTTACGACCTGCGTTTCCCCGAGCTTTATCGCTCGCTGACTCTGGCCGGAGCGAGGGTGATCGCGGTGCCGGCCGCCTTCACCGAGCGCACCGGGCGCGATCACTGGGAAGTCCTGCTGCGGGCCCGGGCCATCGAAAATCAGGTTTTCATCATCGCTCCCAACCAGCTTGGTCCCGCCGAGGGGACCCAGACCTGCTACGGTCGCACGCTGATCATCGACCCCTGGGGCATCGTGCTGGCTCAGGCTCCTGATCGCGAGTGCTGCATCCTGGCTGACCTGGATTTTGTGGCCCAGGATGCCGTGCGAGCCGGCCTTCCCTGCCTCGAGCATCGCCGCAAGGTGGCCTACAAGCTTTAGTGTGCTCGCACTTTCGTATTGCACAATCTGACGAACCGACCGGAGCAGCTTTTTCGCGCGTTGGAAGGTGCAAGACGCCCCTGGCAAGCTGATTTCCTGCTTTGGCGAGAGATTTTGCATCAGCCTGCCAGGTTTTTCAGGAATCTTTCAGGACCGGGATGCACAATCCGAGTGGTCGTCGTCAAATCGGACAGCTCTCGTGAACCTTCACGAGGGCTTGCTGTTTCAAAAGTGTAAACCAAGCCCCAAGCAGCCTGAAACGAACGCATTACAGCTTGTTTCCCACCACCTCCCCTTCCATAATGGGGAAGCTAAAAATCCCCCGGTGAGGTTTGCTGGTGGCACATCCTAGACAGCGTCTGGCCCGGTTCCGAACGGCGGTGGTGATCGCGGCGGTTCTGTTTGCCGTCTGGCAGGTGCTCGACCCGGCCTTCGCCATTCCCCAGACCCGGGTGCCCATGTGGGGAGCCCTGGTGCTGACAGTGCTCACGGTGGGTGCCGAGCTCTGGGTGCTCAGAATGCCTCGCTACGGCTCGGTCACCCTCTCGGATTCCACCCTGTATGCCTCCATGGTGCTCTATTCCCCTCAGATCACGCTGGGACTGGTGCTGACCAGCAAGATGGTGCGCTTCCTGCGCGAGCGCCTGGAGAGGGCGGTGCGCGCGGGCTTCATCCTCTACAGCGTTTCCCAGTCGGTGCTCAGTTTTGGCCTGGCCAGTTGCCTCTACTCTCGCCTGGCTACCCCGGGCGTAGTGCTCAGCCTGCGCAACCTGGTCTGTCTGGTGCTGGCCGTGTGCACCGTGTTCGGAGTGCAGGCCCTGGTCATCTCGCTGCACCAGTGGCTCTATCAGCGCGCAATCGGGCGCTGGACCACCCGCATCAACTGGCAGCGCTTGCGTCTGGCCTTCCTGGCCCAGGCCCCGCTGGGTCTGCTGCTGGCCATCGGTTTTGCCCTCAAGCCCGCCGCCGTGCTGCTGCTGGTGGGCCCGCTGGCTATCACCTGCTCCTCCCTCAAGCGCTATACCGACACCCTGCGCGAGGCCCGCGAAGTGATCGAGAACCTGGCTCAAGCGGTGGAGAAGCGCGATCCTCACACCACCGGACATTCGCTGAGAGTGGCCGAGTATGCCGAGGACATCGCCCGCGAGATGGGTCTGAGCGAGAAAATGGTGGCTCGCGTGGCCACCGCTGGTCGCCTCCACGACCTGGGCAAGATCTCGGTGGGAGATGACATCCTGCTCAAGATCGACCAGCTCACCGGGGAAGAGTATGAGGCCATCAAGCGTTATCCGGCCGTGGGGGCCGAGGTTGCCTCCAAGCTCTCGCTCTCGCGCGAAGAAGCGGAATACATCCGCTACCATCACGAGTGGTTCGACGGCAACGGCTATCCCAGCGGCCTGAAGGGTAGCGAGATCCCGCTCGGCGCTCGCATTCTGGCTGTAGCCGAAGCTTTCGACTCCATGACCACCCCGCGCTCGTATCGTCCCGCCTTCAGCCAGGAAGAGGCCTGGGTGCGGCTGGAGGCGGGCAAGGGATTGCAGTTCGACCCCAATGTTGTCAATGCGCTTTATGTCGCCTGGCTCAAGGGATGCCGCCTGGCCGAAGGCTCGCGGCCCTCTCTGCGCCTGGTGGGGGCAACTCGTTAAAGGAGACCTGGACATGTCTTTGCTGATCAACGGTTTTCTCATGACCAGCTGCGGAGGCGGCTCGCGCCCACCTGCTCGGCCGGCCGCCGAGGAGCACGAGCCGCCCATTCACGTGGATCCCAACGAGGCCCCACCTCCCCCCGATGAAGAGGACCCCGACTACGGGAAGAAGGGCGGACCAGGTGCGGGCGGCGGCTACCTGGTGCCCCCCACGGACGATACCGTCAGCCTTTCCGACGCGGCCCGGAGCAAGAAGTAACCGTGCGCCGAGAAATCCTGGTCTACCTCGGGATGTGGGCGCTGGGCCTGGCGGCTGCCTGGCATGTCTGGCCCGAGGTCGGCGCCTTCACCCTGCCGGCCGCCCTGCTGGCGGTGGGCGCCTTTATGGCGCTCTTCAAGCGGGTGCGACTCTCGAGCCAGGATTACTTCGCCTATTACAGCCTGGATGATGTGCCGCTCTATGCGTTGTTGTTCTTGTTCGGCACCCCCCTGACGGTGCTGGTGGCCCTGCTGGCCAAGCTGGCCTATGAGTCGGTGGAGCTTGCTCGGGCCTTGCAGCGCCATCCTGAGCGCGTCACCCCGCTGCTGGTGCTGTACCGATTTTCCAATGCCCCGGCGCTGGCCCTGTCATGGTATGCCGGGGGCCAGATGTATGCCTGGATCAACGCCGGCAGTCCGCTTTTGGAGACGGGGCGCAACCTGCTGGCCCTGCTCACTGCCGCGCTGGTTTTCTTTCTGGTGGCCTTCCTGCTCAATGGGCTGCTGGTCAACTCCCGACGTCAGGGCAGCTTGACCGAGTTCTGGAACGACCTGCGCCAGGATCTCAACCAGGTGCGGGTGCAGGTCTTGATGCTGGCCCCCCTGGGCGCTCTGCTGGCTTTGTTTGTCACCTTCGAGCCGCTGGCGGCGTTGCTGCTGGTGGTTCCCGTCTACCTGATGCACGTGGCGCTGGATGCGCGCTACAAGCTGGTGCGTGAGGCTCAGAACACCATCCAGGCCATGGCTCAGTATCTGGATGAGCGCGACCACTATACGGCCGGCCACTCTCAGCGCGTTTCCGGTTATGCCGCCCAGGTTGCCCGCGAGCTGTCGCTCTCTTCCCAGGAAGTGGATCGCGTGCGGCGAGCCGGGTTGATCCACGACATCGGGAAGATCGACATCCCCGATGCGGTGCTGCGCAAGCCCGGAGCTCTGACTCAGGACGAGCGCGCCATCATGCGCACTCACACCGATCGGGCCGCAGAGCTGGGCAAGAAGCTGGTGGCCCTCAAGCAGGACCTGCCGTTCTACGAGGCCGCCTATCACCATGAGACCTACGACGGTCTGGGCTCGGTCTTTGGTCTCAAGGGCGAGCAAATTCCTTTGTTGGCGCGCATCCTGGCAGTGGTGGACGCTTACGACGCCATGACCAGCGATCGACCCTACCGCTCAGGCATGGCCACCGAAGAAGCGGTGGAGCGGTTGGTGCGCTCGCGCGGCAGCCAGCACGACCCTCGGGTGGTGGACGCCTTCGTGCGGGCCTTCCGCTCGGGGGCCATCGCCGGGGTCAAGCGCGAGTGGGAGCGCGAGGAGAACGAGCGCAAGCGCTTCGCGGCGCGCTCCGAGACCCTATTGTCAATGGCTGCGGGTTCGTGCTAAACTGAGCCACACTTGCGCCGGTAGCTCAATGGATAGAGCGTCGGTCTCCGGAGCCGAAGGTTGGAGGTTCGATCCCTCTCCGGCGTGCCAAACCAGTGAGGCCCATCGGGCCTCTTCTCAAGTACGGAGGTGAGCACCGAGGAAAAAGATAGGTATTGGATGGAGCGAGCGCTCGAGCTGGCCCGCCAGGCTTTCGAACAGGGTGAAGTACCTGTGGGAGCGTTGGTGGTCCGCCAACAAGAGCTTCTCGGCCAGGGGAGCAACCGCCGCGAGGCGCTCAAGAGCCCCCTTGGCCACGCTGAGATCCAGGCCCTCGAGCAGGCCGGGAAGAGCGTGGGAGATTGGCGCCTTGGTGGCGCCACCCTCTACGTGACCCTGGAGCCCTGTCCGATGTGCGCTGGGGCCATTCTGCAGGCTCGCCTCGAGCGAGTGGTGTTCGCCGCCGCCAGTCCCGATCAGGGGGCGGCCGGAACGCGACTCAACCTGCTTGACTACCCCGGGTTGCGAGATCGCTGTCAGGTGACTGCCGGGGTGCTGGCCGAGGAAGCGAGCTCTCTGCTCCATGATTTCTTCCTGCGCAAACGAAACAACTTGACACGAGATTCTGGAGAGGTGGCAGAGCCCGGTTGAATGCACTCGATTCGAAATCGAGCAGGGGGACTAATCATCTTCCTCGGGGGTTCGAATCCCTCCCTCTCCGCCAGAAAGCTGTTTTTGTCGACCCGATACCTGGAGAGGTGGCTGAGTGGTCGAAAGCGCACGATTGGAAATCGTGTAGGTGCGCAAGTGCCTCGAGGGTTCGAATCCCTCCCTCTCCGCCATCCGGGGTTCCTGGCAAAGCTCGGGTCCCGCTCAACTGAACGCCTGTGAACCCGGTCAGGTGCGGAAGCAAGCAGCCGTAAGCGGGAGGTTTGGTGTGAAGCGGATCAACCTGGGCCGCGACAGGGGCCCCGGTTCCCTTTCTGCCGAGCGGTAACACCTCTTTAACCTCCCGAGTGACTTTCCAGGCTAAAGTTCGTGCAGGAATTCGCGCTTGTCCGGAGGCGCCCTCCGAAGGGTGGGCAAAACCTCCAGCGGGTAACGCTGGACAAGTGACAGGTTTCCCCCGCCGAGTGCGGTGTCTCACCAACACGTTCCCTGGAGCGGGACGAGCCGTGGAATAGAAAATTATTCGCGATGGCCGGGCCGTTTTTTGGGTGTTTGTTCGAAAGGACTCTGGCATTGAAGGAAGAATGCGCTCGCCCATCGGGGGGAATTTTCTTCCTCGTGAAGGTCGTGTAAAGATGGATAACAGCCTCCAGAAGATCAAGTCTCCAAGCCGTTTGACCCGTAAGGGCCTGGTGCTGAAGTTGATCCTGGGGAGCCGGGGTCTGACCCTTCGGTTCTCCCCGGTCTTGATTTTGATTCTCGGCGGGCTGTTCGTCCTTGGATGGAATCGTGTTCAAGCCACTGAGGAGGCTGCTCGGCAGGGCTACCAGACGAAAATCCAGGAGCTCGAGCTGCAGAACAAGCGCATGAAGGCCTCACTGGCCTTCAAAGAGCGTGAGAAGCAACAGATGCTGACCCTGGCAGCCGCCAAGACTCAGGAGCTCATGGATGAGCTCGAGAGTCGTGATCGCGAGATGGCCCAGATCTGGAAAGTGGTCGGTAAAAAGAAGCCCGGTACTCGTCGCCGCACCGCCCTGACCGGCGCCCGTGGCGTGCAGGCCAGCAGCCCCATTGAGCTCAAGCTGCGCTACCACGAATTGCGTTCTCAGGTCAACGGAGGCGAGGCCGATATCGCTAAGCTCAAAGTGGAGGCGCGCAAGTATCGCGCCGAGCTCGAACGGCGGGCACGCCTGGCGGCTCTGAACGCCACTCCCTCGATGTGGCCCGTGCGCGGCGGTATCAGCTCCGGTTTCGGCTGGCGCGTCCACCCCATTTATGGATACGGTCGCATGCACTCCGGGCTGGACATTACTGCTGGTTACGGTGCGCCCATCCGGGCTACCGGCGCTGGCCGGGTCATTCAGTCGGGATACTACGGCGGCTACGGCAACTGCGTCATCATTGACCACGGCAACGGTTTGACCACTCTCTACGGTCACTGCAGCGAACTGGCCGTGGGACAGGGGGCCTTCGTGAAGAAGGGCCAGACGATTGGCTATGTGGGCAGCACAGGCGCCTCCACCGGTCCTCATCTGCACTACGAAGTGGCCGTCAATGGCTCGCAAGTCGACCCCTCGAGCTACCTCAACGGGCAGGACCCGCTCGACTCCGCGGCTAAACTCTAAACCACACGCCGATTCGGGTGACAAGGCAAGCGAGGGAGCTTGGTGCTGAAGATACTCCCCCCGGTCCAGGAAGACAACAAGATGCTGGCGGGGCTTGCCTATCCTTTCTGGTTTGTCGTGGTTCCGTTCGCTTTGTTCTCATCTCGCCGTGAGGAGCCGTTCGTGCAGTTCCACGCTCGCCAGGCCCTGGGGCTGGGGGTGGGCTCGCTGGTCGCTTCTTTCGCGGGCAGTTTTCTTGTCTGGGCCTTCATGCAGGTATTGCCTGCCGGCTCTTTCTCCGGTCTGGCCGGGGTGCTGGCCTTTGCCGGGCTGTGGTTGGTCTTCCTGTTCTTGTTTTTCCTGTTCTTTTTCCTGGGCTATCGGGCCTCGACAGGGGAGTTCTTGATGCTGCCTGTCCTGGGTCAGGGCGCTTTGCAGCGCACCCTGGACGACCTGGGCCTGAAACCCTCGGACCTGGAGGCCGAGTCGCCCCCTCGGCAGGATGCTCCGGCCCCCCTGGCTCCGGTTACGAGCCAGGTGAGTGAGCCAGCGATTCCCCCGACGGCTCTCACCGAGCTGCGCCCTCCGCCTTCGGTGCGCACCGGTCCTCAGCCGGGTCTTCGCCCTCTGCCCAGCGCTCCCACTCGCAAGAGCTGGGAGCCCGGGGCCGTCAAGGGTGATCCTTCGAACGTTTTGAAGCGCTGGTTGACCGATGAGGAGGCTCAAGGCTGAGGTCGGGCACCCGATCCTCCTCATAGGCCCTGGCCAGCACCCGGCCCAGCGCGAATTTCAGGTGCCGGTTCTCGAGCTGGTGCGAAGGCAACTGGGTGCGCAGCATGCACAGGTCCACGATGGTGCCGCGCACGCTTTGCGGTAGCGACGTCCCGGGAGGGAGTGAGCGCAGGGTATCCCAGATATTCTTCCACCACACGCTGCGCAGGCGGCGCCGCAAAGCCAGAAACTCCTCGCCCGACAGATCGGGAAAATCACCCGAAAGATCGCGGTGCGTTTGCCAGGGAGCCCGTCCCAACGAGCGCAGCAGGCGGGAGCGCCGTTCTCGGCGCGCCTGCTGGCGGCAGGGCGTGCAGATCCCCTCGTTGCAGGGGGCGCCGCACAACGTGCAGGGCAGCTTGCCCTGCTGAAGCGCCCACAGGCGCCGTTTCTCGAGCTGGATCAGGACCCGGTGCAGTGAGGCTCGCAAGTCGAGATCCTCCACCTCGGCGGCCTGGCGCTCGAGCTTGAGCTCGGTGCTGCGGTCGAGGACAATGGCGTCCCAGTTGACCTCCTCGGGCGGGGGAGTCGGGGGCAGGCGCTTGCCCAGGGCTCCCACGCTGCAGTAGAGCTTCTTGACCTTCTTTCCGGTGATACGCTCGTTGATGCGCTCGAGGATCACGCGTTGGCGCAGCAGGGCCTCGGTGCTCCAGATCGGGGCTGAGCTGGTCAGCAGCAGCACGTCCCCCTTCAAGGCGCTGGGCTCGAGTTGGGCGGCGAAGGCTTCCCCCACTACGTCCACCCAGGCCTCGCGTATCTGGGCCAGGCGCAGCGACTCGCCGGCCATCTGGCGGGCGGTCTTCTCCAGCAACGATCGGAGCGGAGTCAACACGGGGCTGGTTTCGCGATCTGGCCGGCTTGCACCCGCCACAGCGTGCCGCTCAGCCCGCGCACCGGCACAGCCGTGGTCAGGAAGACCTGTCGGTAGCCGGTCAGGCTCTCCAGCAGGCGTTCCTGGCGTGAGGGGTCCAGCTCGGAGAGGCAATCGTCGAGCAGTACCATGGCGCTCTCGCCCGAACGCTCGGTCAGCACCTCGGCTTCGGCCAGGCGCAGGGCCAGCACGGCTGTGCGCTGCTGGCCCTGCGAGCCGAAGCGGCGCAACGAGCGCTCACCCAACCGCACCTGCAGCTCGTCGCGGTGAGGGCCCACCAGGCTGGTGCGCAGGCGCAGCTCTTCAGATCGCCGGCGGGCCAGGTCGGTTTCCAATTCGGTGCTGTTGGGAGTGTAGACCAGGCACAGGGGCGAGTCTTCGTGGGACAGCTGGCGGTAGAGGCGCTGGAAGCGGCCATTCAGGTCGAGCGCCAGGTCCTGTCGGCGAGCCATCAACTGGTGAGCGTGTTGAGCCAGCAGCAGGTCCCAGGGCTCGAGCTCGCCGGCGGCGTGGCCGCGCTTGAGCAGCTCGTTGCGCTGCTTGATGACGCGCTGGTACTGGCTGAGGGCGGCCAGATAGGTGGGATAGAGCTTGCACAGGGTCAGATCCAGAAAGCGGCGCCGCTCCTGGGGGCCTCCCTGAACCAGGCCGAGGTCGCCGGGCACGAACAGGGTGAGCAACACCTCGCCCAGGAACTCGCCCAGCTTGCGCACCGGCTGGCCCATCAGGCGTACCTCCCGGGTCGACTTTTGACCCTGGCGCTGCCAGGCGAACTCGAGCCGACGCTCGCGTCCGCTGTCGCGAGCAAGCCGCGAGGAGACGCGGGCCACATCTTCCTCCCAGCATACCAGCTCGACTTCGCTCTGGGTGCGAAACGAGCGCGAGGTGGCCAGCAGGTAGAGGGCCTCCAGCAGGGCCGTCTTTCCCTGGGCGTTGGCGCCCCAGAACACGTTCAGTCCTTCAGGCAGCTCCAGCGAGAGCGAGCGGTAGAGGCGAAAGTTGCTCAGCTCCAGGCGGGTGAAGTGCATTGCGGCGCTTTCTACGGCAGGGGGGCGTTCCCTCGGGTCGAAGGCCGCAGGCTATGCGGATCGCGATGTTCACCGACTGCTATCATCCGGTTATCAACGGGGTGGTGACTTCGATCGCCTCCCTCAAGTCGGCCCTCGAGGCCGAGGGCCACGAGGTCTTTCTTTTCACCCACGACTTCCCGGGCTATCAAGACAACGAGCCGAATGTGTTTCGTTTTCGCTCGGTCACCTACCCTCTGATGAAGGAGAATCGCTTCACCTTTCCCTGGCCCATCCGTCATGTGGGCATTCTGGCCCGCAAGCGGGTCGAGGCGGTGCATATCCATACCCCCTTCAATGTGGGCTGGATCGGGCGTCTGACCGCATCCTGGCTGGGTCGCCCTCGGGTCTTCACCCATCACACTCTGTGGGATGAGTACACCCACTACGTGCCCGGACCCCGGGGGCTCGTCAAGAAGTTCGGCATCTGGCTGGGAACCACGTTCTGTAACTCGTCGGCGGCGGTGATCTCGCCCAGTACCCCGGTAATGGAGCGACTGCGCGAGCAGGGGGTCACCCGTCCCATCCACGTGTTACCCACGGGCATCGACCCGACTGTCTTTCGGGGGGGCGACTTCAGCGGTCCTCGAGAGGAGCTTGGGATCGAGCCGGGTCAGAAGCTCTTTCTTTACATCGGTCGGCTGGCCAAGGAGAAGTCTATCGAGTTTCTGCTCGAGACGCTGGCTTCGGAGCAATTTCCCGAGTGCCGGCTGGCGGTCATCGGTGACGGTCCTTCTCGAGGCGAGTTGGAGGCGACTGCGAGCAGGCTGGGCCTGAATGGTCAGGTGCAGTTCCTGGGTTATCGCAAGCGGACCGAGCTGAAGCACTATCTGGCCGGAGCCCGGGGGCTGGTGTTCGCCTCTCAGACCGAGACTCAGGGTCTGGTATTGCTCGAGGCTCAGGCGGGAGGGGTTCCGGTGCTGGCCGTGCGAGGTCCGGGGGTGACCGAGGCGGTCAGCGACGCGCAGACCGGAAGGCTTTTTCAGCCCGGGGACAGGACCGGCTTCCTGGCCGCCTGGCGCGAGCTGGCCCACGACGACGGCATGTTCGAGCGGATGTCCCGCAATGCCCGGGCCTGGGCTGAGGATTTCAGCGCCCAGGCGATGGCTCGCAAAATGTGCGACCTCTATCGCAGCCTGGCGGGTCCCGCTGCCGTTCCCGAGCGAGCCTCGGCAGTCGAGCCAGCTTGAATTTCGTTTCACTTTCGACTTCCGGCAAGATCGCGTTCGAGCACTGGAAAAAAAAGGGTTTTTACGAGTTTCCGAGAACTTGATGAGGTAATCAAACCACGGCGGTGAGCGAAGTCGAAAACTGCGGCACGGTTGCATAAAAAGGCGTGCATGAGGCTCCCGCAGCGAACTTGAACAACAATCAAAGCCAGTCGACCCGCTAGCGCCGTCTTTTGGCTGTGGGTTTTCATCTCTTGAGGGGGATGTTGGGAGGCATGGTGGACATGGGACAGACAACGATGGCCGATCTGGCGGCTGCTGCAGCCGATCAGATGGTCGTGACTGAGGGTGGCGACGTTGACCTGACTGCGCGTCCCGAGCAATACGGGGCCGAAGACATTCAGGTTCTCAAGGGCCTCGAGGGTGTGCGCAGGCGGCCCGCCATGTACGTGGGCGACACGACCAGTCGAGGTCTGCATCATCTGGTCTATGAGGTGGTGGACAACTCCGTCGATGAGGCTCTGGCTAGTTTTTGCGACCAGATCTCGGTCGTCTTGCATCGAGACGGTTCTGTGGCCGTGCAAGACAACGGGCGAGGGATCCCGACCGCAGTCCATCCTACCGAAGGGATTCCTACCGTCGAGGTCGTGTTGACCCAGTTGCACGCAGGCGGCAAGTTCGAGGGCAAGGGTTACAAAGTTTCGGGCGGTTTGCACGGTGTGGGCGTCTCGGTCGTCAACGCCCTTTCCAGGCGCCTCGAGGTGGTTGTCGTTCGCGAGGGCACCAGCAATCGCATCGCTTTCGAGCGCGGTATCACCTCTGAGAAGATGGACTCGCGTTCCGTTCCGCCCGAGGTCCCTACCGGCACCATGGTGCGCTTCTGGCCCGATCCGGAGATTTTCCCGAGCACCGAGTTCCACTTCGACTATCTCAGTGGTCGATTGCGGGAGCTGGCCTTCCTCAACAAGGGCCTGTCGATTGAAATCTCCGAGGAAGTGTCCGGTAAGCGTCATCGCTTCTATTACGAAGGCGGCATCGTCGAGTTCGTCAAGCATCTCAATGAGAGCAAGAAGCCTCTTCATGAAGAGCCTTTCTATGTGTGCAAGCAGGTCGAGGTGGCCGGCAAGGCCATGGTGATCGAAGTCGCGCTTCAGTACAACGACTCCTATCAGGAGAACGTGTATAGTTTTGCCAACAACATCAACACCATCGAGGGCGGAACTCACATCACCGGGTTCCGCACCGCTCTCACCCGCGTGACCAATAATTACGGTCGCAAGCGCAATCTGCTCAAGGATAGCGATGCCAACTTCTCTGGCGACGACGTGCGCGAGGGCTTGACAGCGGTGATTTCGGTCAAAATTCCCGATCCACAGTTTGAGGGCCAGACCAAGACCAAACTTGGCACCGCCGAGGCCCAGTCGGCCGTGGCCCAGATCTTCGACGAATACTACAACACGTTCTTCGAGGAGAACCCTGGCATCGGCAAGGTCATCGTCGAGAAGGCGGTCAACGCTATGCGGGCCCGTGAGGCTGCTCGCAAGGCTCGCGAAATGGTGCGCCGTAAGGGTGCGCTCGACTCCAACTCGCTGCCCGGGAAACTGGCCGATTGCTCCAATCGCGATCCCAAAGAATGCGAGATTTACATCGTCGAGGGTGACTCGGCCGGCGGCTCGGCCAAGCAGGGACGCGACCGACATTTTCAGGCCATCTTGCCTCTGAAGGGCAAGATTCTTAACGTGGAAAAGGCCCGCCTCGACAAGATGCTGGGTCATTCCGAGATTCGCGCTCTGATTGCGGCACTTGGATGCGGTATCGCCGAGGACTTCGACATCGACAAGTTGCGCTATCACCGCATCGTGCTGATGACCGACGCCGACGTGGACGGAGCCCACATCCGCACGCTGCTGCTAACGTTCTTCTTTCGTCACATGCAGGAGTTGATCGGGCGAGGTTACGTCTACATCGCCCAACCCCCGCTTTTCAAGATTCAGAAGGGCAAGAAAGTCCAGTATGCCTATTCCGATGAGGAGCGCGACGCCAAAATCGCCGAGATGGGCGAAAGTTGCACCATTCAGCGCTATAAAGGCCTGGGTGAGATGGATGCCGAGCAACTCTGGGAGACCACCATGGACCCCACCAACCGGGTGATGCGCCTGGTCACGATGGAAGATCTGGTGGAAGCCGACGAGATTTGCTCCAAGCTGATGGGAGACGAAGTCGCCCCTCGTCGCGAGTTTATCGTTCAGTACGCCCGAGACGTCAAGAATCTCGACATCTAAATCGCCAGGAGCCCGGCCATGTCCATTTCCGACCGTGAATTGATCCCCATCGCCATCGAAGACGAGATGCGCTCGGCGTACATGGATTACGCTATGAGCGTCATTGTCTCGCGGGCCCTGCCCGACATTCGCGACGGTCTCAAGCCTGTGCATCGGCGCATCCTCTATACCATGCGCGAAGAGAACATCACCCCCGATCGGCCCTTCAAGAAGTCGGCGGCCACGGTCGGAAACGTGCTGGCCAAGTACCATCCGCACGGCGACTCGGCTGTTTACGATGCGATGGTGCGCATGGCCCAGGACTTCAACATGCGTTACATGCTCGTGCAGGGCCACGGGAACTTTGGCTCGGTGGACGGCGACTCGGCCGCCCACATGCGCTACACCGAAGCGCGTCTGGCTCGCATCTCGATGGAGATGCTGGAAGACCTCGACAAGGACACGGTTGACTGGCGCCCCAACTTTGACGCCTCGCTGCAAGAGCCGACGGTGCTCCCCACCAGGTTGCCCAACCTGCTGCTGAACGGCTCGGACGGCATCGCCGTGGGCATGGCCACCAAGATCCCGCCCCACAACCTCACCGAGGTGGTGAACGGGCTCGAAGCCATGATCGAGAACCCCGAGATCACCAATGAAGAGTTGATGGAGCACATCACTGGCCCCGATTTCCCGACCGGAGCCACCATTCTGGGCACCCACGGCATTCGTCAGGCTTACACCACCGGGCGCGGCAGCATCACCATGCGGGCCGTGATCGAGGAAGAAGACCGCAAGCGCGACCGCAAGGCTCTGATCGTCACGGCCATTCCTTTCCAGGTGAACAAGTCGCGCCTGCTCGAGCGCATCGCTGAAGCGGTGAAGGAGAAGCGCATCGAGGGCATCTCCGATTTGCGCGACGAGTCCGATCGCCGGGGCATGCGCATCGTCATCGAGCTCTCGGCCTCGGCCGTGCCCGACGTGGTCAAGAATCAACTTTACAAGCACTCCGACCTGCAGTCGACCTTCGGGGTCAACATGCTGGCCCTGGTCAACTTCACGCCAAGGCTCGTCGACCTGCGCACGGTACTGGCCGAGTTCCTCAAACACCGCCGCGAGGTGGTTACGCGGCGCACCCGCTACTTGCTCGATAAAGCCGAGCGGCGTGAGCACATCGTGCTGGGCCTGCTCAAGGCCCTCGACCACATCGACCGCATCATCACCTTGATTCGCAGCTCGCAAACAGGGGAAGAGGCGCGCACCAAGCTGTGTCAGGAGTTTCAGTTCTCGGAAGCCCAGGCCCAGGCCATCCTGGACATGCGCCTGCAGCGGCTGACCGGACTCGAGCGCAGCAAGCTGCAAGAAGAGCTGGCCGACCTGCAAAAGGACATCGCTTACTACAAGAGCTTGCTCGAGAGCGCCCGCCTGCTCGACCTGGTCATTCGCGAAGAGCTGGTCGACCTGCGCAGTCGCTTCGGGGACGAGCGGCGCACCAAGATTGTGCCTCACTTTGACGGCGACCTCAACATCGAAGACCTGATCGCCGAGGAAGAGATGGTGGTCACCATCTCGCACAACAATTACATCAAGCGCGTGCCCTACGAGACCTACCGAAGCCAGCGGCGAGGCGGGCGCGGGGTATCGGGGACGGCCCTCAAGGAGGAGGACTTCCTCGAGCACATCTTCGTGACCAGCACCCACCACTCGTTGCTGTTTTTCACCACCAAAGCGCGCGTCTTCAAGCTGAAGGTGCACGAGATCGGTGAGTTCGGGCGCACTGCTCGGGGTCAGGCGCTGGTCAACCTGCTCAATATCGAGCAGGGCGAGAAGATCTCCGCGGTCATCCCGGTGCGCTCCTTCGAGCAGCCAGGATTCATCGTGACCTGCTCTCGCGAGGGCATCGTCAAGCGCACGGCCCTGATCGGCTACCAGAACATCCGTTCCAGCGGGCTGATCGCGCTGGGGCTGAAGGAGGGCGACGAGCTCGTGAATGCTCGCCTGACTCCGGGTAACGAAGAGCTGAGCATCGTCACTGCCCATGGGATGTCCATTCGTTTCAAGGAAGATGAGGTGCGCGCCACCGGCCGCATCGCCCAGGGAGTGAAGGGTATCAGCCTGCGGGTAGGCGATCGAGTGGTGGCCATGGACAGCTGCTCGGAAGGTACCGAGGTGCTGGTGGTCACTCAGAAGGGCTACGGCAAGCGTACTCAGTTGGAAGATTACCGTTTGCAGTCCCGCGGCGGCGTGGGCGTGAAGACGGTGCAGATCACCAACAAAACCGGGCTGGTCGTGGGGGCCCGCATGGTCAACTCCGATGACGTGCTGATGCTGTCCACTTCCCAGGGCACGCTGATCAAGATGCCGATGGAAGGCATCCGACACGTGGGTCGCGTGGCCCAGGGCGTGATTCTGATTCGCCTCGAGGAAGGCGACGAGGTCACTGCCCTGGCCCGCATTCCCAAGGAAGAGGACGACGAGGACACGGTTGCCACTGTCGACGACGAGCAGCTCGCATCAACGTCCGATGCCCGCGAGGCGGCTCACGAGGGGGCTCCGCCCGAGGAGGACAAGGTTTCTTCCCTCGCTGACCAGTCTTCGCCCATAGACGATTCGTCCGAAGAGGAAGAGGCTCCGTCAGAGGACTAGGCGAATTGTCATGCTATGAGCCGTTTGGCCCGCATCGGCTGGCTGCTTGTTCTGTACGGAGCTCTGGTGGCCATGGCCTGGAGTCGGGGGGCGATTCGCTGGCCCGATTGGTTGCCTGTGCGGGTGGGAGGGCAACTGGCCTCTCTGAACCGGCACCTGGAGAGGAATCCAAAGGATGGATCGGCCTATGCCCTGCGCGCTGACTACTGGCTGGATCAGGGCGACTACGTGAGGGCCCGCCAGGACCTGGAGAAGGCTCTCCAGCACGGTTATCTGAAGCCTCCCGTGCACAACAACCTGGCCTGGTCGTTGGCCCATCTGGGTCTCTTCCAGGAAGCTCTGCCCGTGGCCAGGGAGGCCGTTGCTCGCCAGCGGGCCAGCTACTCGTTGGACACGCTGGCCTTCGTCCAGGCGGGCCTTGGCAACCGTGACGAGGCGCTGGAGCTTTATGCCCTGGCCCTGGCTCTCGACCCTACCGACGACGAGATTCGGGCCAACCGGGCCGCTTTGTTGCGCGCTGAGCCCTGAAGAGCCGGGCATCGACTTCGCTCGCTGAGCGCGCCAGCAAGCACCTCGATCCAAGGTGTGGTCCGCTCCGCTGACCGAGGCCCGACCGGCCAATCCGAGGCAGAGCGCCAGGGTAGCGAGCTTTCCCAACCAAGGAAGGGAGGCCAGTTCATCCGCAAAGGATACCCGGGCTCGCCCCCGCCGGGGAGTCCCCTCGCGTTTGACTTTGTCGTTTGGTAACAGAATTTTAATCATTCCAGGAATGGATGCGGAGGACTCCGGAAGAAAGGATCCGGCGCTGGGCCTCTACCGCGACCCCCCCCCGACGGTAGAGGCCCAGCTCTTTCGTTCGAGGAAAAACGTGAGGCCCGCGCGCTGGCGGGCCTCACCTGGTGGACCGCGAAGGTCTCGAACCTTCGACACCCTGATTAAAAGTCAGGTGCTCTACCCCTGAGCTAGCGGTCCATATGCACGCCCGGAGGGGCTCGAACCCCCAACCTACGGCTCCGAAGGCCGTCGCTCTATCCAGTTGAACTACGGGCGCATGTATTGTGCCGAGCGAAGGGCCGGGTCGCAAGACCCGGCCCCAGCCCGAGCTGTTTGGGGTGAGTGACCGGACTTGAACCGGCAACCCCTGGTTCCACAGACCAGTACTCTAACCGATTGAGCTACACTCACCGTCTAACGTTCTGGCGCGCCCAGGAGGATTCGAACCTCCGACCACCTGCTTAGAAGGCAGATGCTCTATCCCCTGAGCTATGGGCGCAAGGCCTGGTCGGAGCGGCCGGATTCGAACCGGCGACCCCTTGCTCCCAAAGCAAGTGCGCTAGCCAGGCTGCGCTACGCTCCGAACTGCCCCCTAGTATACAAGCCCGGTGGCACTCAGTCAATCAGGGCCTGGATTTGCGAGAACAGCCCTCGCACCGCCCGACCCCGGTGGCTCAGAGAATTTTTCACCTCGCCTGGCAGCTCGGCCATGGTGCAGCCGTGCTCGGGCAAATAGAAAATGGGATCGTAGCCGAACCCACCTTCTCCGCGGGGAGCGTAGCTGATCAGCCCCTCCACGGCTCCGGGAGAGACCGTCGGCCGGCCCTGGGCGTCCACCAGCACGGCCACGCAGCGGAAGCGAGCCGTGCGGAGATCGTCGGGCAACTCGCCCAGCTCTTCGAGTAAAAGGGCGATCTTGTCCGAGTGCGGGATGTCGCCGCCGTAGCGGGCCGACTGCACGCCCGGGCGGCCGTCCAGAGCGTCCACCTCCAGGCCGCTATCGTCGGCCAGCACCGCCAGGCCGGTCTTCTCGTGGTAGTAGCGGGCCTTCAAAATGGCGTTGCCTTCGAAGGTCGACTCGGTCTCAACGGGCTCGGGGATCCCCGGGTAATCGGCCAGATCCACCAGGCGCACGCCGGTTTCCTGCAAAATCTCACTCAACTCGCCCACCTTGTGGCGATTGCCCGTGGCCAGAAGCAGCATGGCCTTACTTGTTGGAATTGATGTGATTGATTTCTGTCCAGCGCTCATCGATCTGCCACTGGATCGTCTTGATGTCCTGGCAGATGGCCAACAGCTCGGGGTTCTTGAGCGCGTTCTGGGTGTAAAGCTCGTAGACCTTGTGGGCCACTTCGCGCATCTTGCGCTCTTTCTCCTCGCGCAGGTCCTGCACGTCCATGCGCAGCCGCTGCACGCGGAGCATTTTCTCCGAGCTGCGCACGGCGGCTTCCTTGCCTTTTTGCACGCCCTTGCCGACGCCTTTGAGCGACTCCCCGAAAAACTCGATAAATCCCATAACCGTTGGTTTCTCGGCTAGGTGCGCGAATCCTTTCCCGCCAGAACTTCGCTGGCTGCCTCCAGGACCCGGTCCATTTCCTCCAGGGTGTGAGCGGCCGAGACGCAGGCGGCGTCCCCAGTCGATGGGGGAAGGTAGACCCCTCGGGCCAGCATGCCATGGAAGAACCGAGCGTACCGGTCACGGTCGAGCTGCGCGGTGTCGCGCTCGTCGCGCAGCCTGGGAGGCCCGAACCCGAGGCTGAACAGCGAGCCCACGGCCTGGTAGGTAATTCCCAACTCGCGCAGACCGGCCAGGCGCTCGGTCAATGATTCCAGCCGGGCATAGAAGCCCGGCTGGGAGTACGCCTTCAGTGCGGCCAGCGCGGCCCGTACCGTGAGGGGATTGCCGCAAAAGGTGCCGGCCTGGTAGACGGTGCCCACCGGTGCCAGCAGGTCCATCAGCTCGCGACGCCCTCCGAAAGCGCCCACGGCCAGCCCTCCCGCCAGGGCCTTGCCCAGACATGTCAGGTCGGGGGTCACCCGATACCGTTCTTGCGCGCCGCCCAGTGCTACTCGAAAGCCGCACAGCACTTCATCAAAGATCAGCAGGCAGCCGTGCCGCAGGCAGAGAGTCCGCAGCCCTTCCAGGAAGCCGGGGTCGGGGGCGATCACACCCATGCTGCCGGTGACCGGCTCGAGAATGACCGCGGCTACCCGGTCGAGCTCGTGCTCCCGCACCGAGTCGAGTGAGTTGTAGCGGGCCACCAGGGTCTCTGCGGTCAGCGCCGGGGAGGCGCCCAGGGCCAGGGCCCCCCCGATCTCGTCGGCTTCTTCGCCGGCTGCGTCCAGGCACTCCACGTGACCGTGGTAGTTGCCCTCGAACTTGAGGATGCGCGAGCGGCCGGTGGCGGCCCGAGCAACCCGCAGGGCGCTGGCCACGGCCTCAGCGCCCGAGTTCACGAAGCGCACCTTCTCCATGGAGGGATAGCAACGCCGCACCAGGCGAGCCAACTCCAGCTCCCAGGTGGTGGGGGCTCCGAAGATGGTCCCATCCTCCAGAGCTTCGCGCACCGCCCGCGTGATGAGCGGATGGCTGTGCCCCAAGACCAGAGGTCCCCAGGCGCAGAGCAAGTCCAGATACTCGCGACCCTCCACGTCCCACACTCGGCTTCCCAGACCCCGGGCCAGCACCGGCGGAGTCCCGCCCACCTGACCGAAGGACCGGAACGGGCTGTTGACCCCGCCCGGGATGACCTCCTGGAGCTCCTCAAAAACGGACATTCGCTGGCCTTTGCAGCTAGACGGGGCCTCTCCTGCCAGTGAAGGAAGAGCGAGCTTGACCGGGGAAGCTATGATGGCGCCGCGCACGGGTCTTGCGCGGCGTTGTCCAAAGGCTGAGAAGGGCATTATGGCGAGGTTTGTCTACGAGGCGCTGGATTACAAGGGCCGGGTAGTCCAGGGCGAGGTCGAGGCGCCCACCGTCGACGCCGTGGTAGCGGATCTGCGCAAGATCCGCTACACGGTTACGAACGTGCGCGAGGTTCGCGAGCCGATCGCCCAGGTCAAGGCTGTCCTCAGCCGCTTTGAGTGGGTTTCGATCTACGCCCTGGCCGTCTTCACACGCCAACTTGCCGTGTTGCTTCACGCCGGCATCCCGCTGCTGCGGGCCATTGATGGGCTGCGCAAACAAACCTTGAACCCTCGGCTGACCCGGGCCATCACCGAGGTGCATAACGACCTCAAGGCTGGTTACTCGCTCTCCAAGGCTCTGGCCAAGCAGCCCGACGTATTCAACCCCATCTACGTCAGCATGATTCGGGCCGGTGAGATGTCGGGCGCCATGGACGAGTTGCTGAACCGCCTCGCCGCTCTGCTCGAGCGCGAGTTCCAGCTGCGCAAAAAGGTGGAGGCGGCGCTCACCTATCCCATCATTGTCTCTATCGCTTGCGTCAGCCTGTGCCTGTTCATGGTGACCTACGTCTTCCCCACCTTCGTGGACCTGTTCAAGGGGATCGACGTGACCATGCCGGCTGAGACTCGGGCCTTGATCCTGATCACCAAAACACTTAACGACCCTACTATCATGCTGCCCGCCCTGCTGGGCCTGGGATTGATGGTCGTGGGTCTGGTGCACTATTTCCGCGCTCCTATAGGCCGCCGCCAGTGGAGCTGGTTGATGCTCGAGCTGCCGCTTGTGGGGCCGGTGACCAAAAAGGTGGCCATGACGCGCCTGTGTCGCACGTTGGGCACGTTGTTGGTGAGCGGCATCCCCATGATGCACGCTCTGCAGATCACCAGTCACGCCGTCGGTAACGAGGTCATCTCCGATTTGCTCGACGAGATCCAGACCGAGATGTCGGCCGGAATGAGCCTCTCCGGGCAGTTGATTCAGCACAAGGTGTTCCCCCCGATGCTGGTTCACATGGCCAAGGTGGGAGAAGAGACCGGCAATCTCCACAACATGCTGCATAAACTGGCCGACTTTTACGACACGGAAGTCGAGTATGCGCTGATGACGTTCACCGCACTGCTCGAGCCGGTGCTGATCGGGACTCTCGGCGTGGTGGTCGGGTTCGTGTTGATAGCGGTTTTCAAGCCAATCTACGGGCTCATGTCCGTGTTCTAGGAGGCATCAGATGGCCAGGCGTTGGATGTTATTGCTCCTTCTTCTGACCGGGCTGGCCCGGGCAAACGTGGTGATGGATGACGGAACCGTTCAGGTCGGCGACCCGGACGCGCAGGGCAGTACGGCTCCCGTGGTCTCGGTCAGCCAGAGTCCCGGTCTACCCCCGGCTCAAAGACCTGGCTCGGGTAGTGCCGGGACCAGCACCCCCTCGGGCTCGGGCGGAGGGGGCTCGTCTTCCGGCGGGGTCAAATCGCCCCAGGTTGCGTCCGACTCCGGTCAGGAGGATCCGACCAGCGCCCTGGACCAGGCGATGCCGGCCCAAAACCCTTACACGCTCATCGCAGTAGGCATCCTGCTGCTGCTTCTGGCCCTGTTGGGAGGGGCCCACTTTTATCGAAATCGTGATCGAGAGGAGCCTTCTGAGTAAAAATTGCGCTGAGAAGCCAAAAACTGGAAGGAGTTCCAGGCGGCATCAAAGAAATGGGGGCTCGCCAATCACTTAGGGGGGAAAAGCCCGACGTGATAGAGTTCCCCGACAGTGCCTGGGGCATAGGGGGCAAGAGGAGGACAACTATGGCCGTTACCAAGGCGAAACCCAAGACCAAGGTGGTAGGAAAGAAAGAAATCGTCGACCAGGTCGCCGGTAAGATGACCAGGGATGGTCACGCAATGACCAAGAAAGACGCCGAGAAGTTTATCAACGCGATGACCGAAGCGATCACTGAGAGCCTCAGCAAGGGTCACACCGTGCGCCTGATTCCTTTCGGGAACTTCCTGGTTCGTGATCGCGCTGCCCGCTCGGGCCGCAATCCGCGCACCGGCGCCAAGATCAAGATCGACGCCCGCAAGATCCCGGCTTTCCGCCCGGGCAAGGAACTGCGCGACTCCGTGAAGTAAAGAATTTCCGGGGGTTGTAAAGGGAGCTGGCAACCGACCAGCTCCCTTTTTTCATCTGTGCTCGCTCGCGCACAGAAACGACGTGCCCCGAGCTTTCAACGGCTCGGGGCACGGGCCCAGCGAACTGGAGCGACTCAGCTCTTGCCGTTGCTCTCGGACACAGTCCACAGATCGGCGGATCGGAACAACTTGTCCAGGTCCCCGACCCCCCGCTCTTGCAGGGCCTGTTTGAGTTGTCCGGTCAGGGCGTCCTCGTAGGTGAGTGTCTCAAGACAGCGGAATACTCCAATCGGTACCGGGTAGGCGGGATAGGTCATTCGTGTCAGGAGGTAAGCGGCACTGGCGTCGGGGCGCGACTCATCGTGAACGAGCAGGTCGGACTCGCTCACCCCGTTGCCCAGCTCGACCACCTCGGGAGTCAGCCCGTTCAGGCGGATCCCTTTGCTGTTGTCCGGCCCGAATACCAGCGGCTTGCCGTGCTCCAGACGCAAAAGGTTCTGTTTCTTCTGCTCCGGGTCGGTCAGGTGGCGCCAGGCTCCATCGTTGAAAATGTTGCAGTTCTGGAAGACTTCCACAAAGGAGGTGCCGCGGTGTTGTGCCGCCCGAAGCAGCACCTCAGAGAGGTGTCTGGTCTCCACATCGATCGATCGCGCTACGAAGGTCGCCTCGGCAGCCAGGGCCACGCTCAATGGATTGAGCGGCTGGTCGATGGTGCCCAGCGGCGAAGATTTGGTCTTGTGGCCCAGACGTGAGGTTGGGGAGTACTGGCCCTTGGTCAAACCGTAGATCTGGTTGTTGAACAAAACGATGTTGACGTCCATGTTGCGGCGCAAAATGTGGATCAAGTGGTTGCCGCCGATGGACAGTCCGTCTCCATCTCCAGTGATCACCCAGACAGAAAGCTCGGGATTGGCGAGCTTCAGGCCGGTTGCGACGGTGGGTGCCCGGCCGTGGATGCTGTGCATTCCGTAGGTCTCCATGTAGTAAGGGAAGCGGCTCGAGCAGCCGATACCTGAGATGAAGACGATCTTTTCGCGGGGAATCCCCAACTCGGGCAGGGTCTTTTGCATCTGGGCCAGGATGGAATAGTCCCCGCAGCCGGGGCACCAGCGCACTTCCTGGTTGGATTCGAAGTCTTTCTTGGTGAGCTTGGGCAGGGTGGCCTCGGTCATGGCTTCCTTCCTTGTGCTAGAATTTCGTGGATCCGGGTGCGGATTTCGCCAATGGTAAAAGGTCGGCCAAGAACCTTGGGATAGGAGATGATGTCGAGGCCAAATCGGCCTCGCAGCAGGAAGGCGAGTTGCCCCATGTTCATCTCGGGCACCAGAATCTTCTTGTAACTTCGCAAGACCCCCTCGAGGTTATGAGGGAACGGGTTGAGATAACGGATGTGAGTGGAGGCCACGCTCAGCCCCGCAGCCTGGGCTTGCTGAACGGCCGTGCGGATCGCTCCGAAGGTGCTGCCCCAGCCGACGACCAGCAGGTCGCCCGAAGAAGGCCCGAAGACCGGCTGGTCTTCGATGGCGTCGGCCAGGCGAGCCACCTTCTCGGCCCGGTCGGTCACCATTTTGAGGTGGTCTTCGGGCTTGTAGGACACGTTGCCGGTGAGGGGAGCCTTGCCCAATCCACCGATGCGGTGCTCCAGGCCCGGCGTGCCGGGGATGGCCCAGGGGCGAGCCAGGGTCTCTTCCTCGCGCCGATAAGGTTGGAAGCCCTCCCTCTCGGTCGGATGCTTGACCACGATCCGAGGCAGCGAGGAGGCCTCGGGAATCTTCCAGGGCTCTGAGCTGTTGCCGAGATAGCCATCCGAGAGCACGAAGACAGGCGTCATCGAGCGGACGGCCAGCCGGAATGCCTCCAGGGCCATGGTGAAACAGTCAGAGGGTGTGCAGGGGGCTAGAATCGGGATGGGGCTCTCGCCGTTGCGTCCAAAGTAGGCCATCAAGAGATCGCTCTGCTCGGTTTTGGTGGGCAGCCCGGTACTCGGCCCACCTCGCTGCACGTCGATGATGACCATGGGCAATTCCAGCACCAGGGCCAGGTTGATGGCTTCCATCTTGAGCTCCAGGCCCGGGCCGCTGGAAGCGGTGGCGGCCATGGCGCCCCCGAAGGCGGCCCCGATCACAGAGCCCATGGCTGCGATCTCGTCCTCAGCCTGGAAGGTGCGCACGTCGAAGTGCTTGAGCGGAGCCAGCGAGTGCAGGATCTCGCTGGCCGGGGTGATGGGGTAGCTGCCGAAAAAGAGAGGCTTGCCGGCCAGCCGCGCGGCCGTGACCAGACCGAGGCTGAGGGCTTCGTTGCCGGTGACCTTGCGGTAGGTGCCGGGAGGAAGCTGGGCCGGGCGGATCCGATAGCGGTGCTGGAAGGCCTCGGTTGTATCCCCGTAGTTCCAGCCCGCTTTCAGGGCCCGGGTGTTGGCCTCGGCGATGACCGGATTCTTGAACTTGTGGCTGATCCACTGCAGGGTCGTGTCCAGCGGGCGGTCATACATAAAATAGGTCAGGCCCAGGGCAAAGAAGTTCTTGGTGCGCTCGACCTCCTTGTTGGACAGCTCGGTCAGGTCGGCCAGGGCCGCCTTATTGAGCGTGCTGATGGGCACACTGATGACGTTGTACTTTGACAGGGTACCGTCTTCCAGGGGATTGCCTTCGAAGTGGGCTTTCTTCAGGTTCTTAGCCTGAAATGCATCTGTATTCAGGATCAGGATGCCGCCAGGCTCCAGGTCGGCCAGGTTGGCGGCCAGAGCGGCCGGGTTCATGGCCACCAGCACGTTGGGCGCATCGCCCGGCGTGAACACATCGGAGTTGGCCAGGTTGACCTGAAAGCCGCTGACGCCGGCCAGGGTGCCGGCCGGGGCACGGATCTCGGCGGGGAAGTCGGGGAAGGTGCTGATGTCATTGCCCAGGACGGCGGACGTGTTGGTGAACTGGGTCCCGGTCAGCTGCATGCCATCGCCCGAGTCGCCCGAGAATCGGATGATGACGGAGTCCAGCTCTTCGAAAGCCAGCTCCTGCGGTTTGGTTTCGATCATATCGTAAGCTCCGTCGTGTTCAGTACAGGGAAGAAACCCGCGCGTGTCTTCTCTTCTGAACCTTTCAATCCTCTGATAGATTCAGCTTTTTCGCCTCCAAAAGGGCGCTGAGCCGGGCGAAGGGAAAGGTGCGCGATGCCCTTCTGTCCTGAGTGCCACCAGGAGCCCGATCTGGGCGCCCGCTGTCCTCTCTGCGGCCTGTTCTATCGTGAGCGGCGTTGCCCTGAGTGCGGCTGGGAGGTCTTCCCCCGGGAGACCTTCTGTGGTGCTTGCGGGGTCGAGCTCGGCAGCCGCGCCCTGGCCCAGGTCCATGCGCCCATGCTGCCGGCGGGGATCGGGCGGCGGGTGGTGGCCACTTGCTTCGACCTGGTCGTGCTGGTGCTGATCACCGAGTTGCTCCAGGTGACTCTGCTGCCGAGCCCCTGGGTCAGCGTACTGATCGGCGGCCTCCTCTACTACGGGACCTTCCAGGCTCGCGGGCGCCAGACGCTGGGACAGTATGTGCTGCGCCTGACGGCCCTGACCAGCGAGCGCTACCCCCTCAAACTGGCTCAGAGCCTCTTGCGCTCCCTGCTGGGCGCTTTGAGCTGGGCTCTGGTCATCCCCCCTTTGCTGGCCCTGCGCGATCCTCAGCGGCGTACCCCCGTGGATCGATTGCTGAAGGTACAGGTCTATCTCACCCCGTGAGCCTGGAAGCCATCCAGGCCCTGTTGCTCAGCCTGGTGCCCTGTTTTTTCTGGTTATGGTACATCCAGGGACTGGGGCGCTACCGCCGCGAGCCGGCCTGGATGCTGGGACTGGCCTTACTGGCCGGGGCCGGCAGCGCTTACGGGGTGCTTTTGACCTGCGATTTCCTCGAAGAGCTGGCCCCGGGTTTTCTGACCGTGCCTCACGAGCCGCTGCGACTGATGTTTTACTTCGTGGTGGCCGTAGGTCTGATGGAGGAAGGCTGGAAGATGCTGTGCTGCTGGCTGGCGGTCTACTTTCTGCCTAGCTTCGACGAGCCAGTGGACGGACTGCTCTACGCCGGTTGCGTTGCGCTCGGCTTTGCCACGGCTGAGAACGTCAAGTACATCCTGGAAGCGGGCGGCCCAGCCGTGCTGGTGGGCCGCGCGATTCTCAGCACTTTTGGGCACGTGTTGATGTCGGGTGTGTGGGGCTATGCGCTGGGAATGCAGAAATGCCGACCCTCCCGGGCTCCTCTCTGGCTGTTGGCTCTGTTCGCAGCTGCGCTGGGCCATGGTCTGTTCGATTGGTTTTTGACCATGGACTGGCCGCTGGCAGCGGTAGCGGTGCTGGCCGCACTCTGGTGGCTGTTCAGTCTGCGTATCCAGGAGACGGCCCGGCTCTCGCCTTACCGCGTACATCGCGTGCATCGCGTCCGCGAGTGTCCTCGCTGCGGTATTCTGCATCGCGCCGCGGCCAGCTACTGCACGGGCTGCGGTCAGCGCAACGAGTCTGCCAGCGCTGTGTGCGCCAACTGCCTCACTCCGGCGGGAGGGGAGGAGCGTTGCGCCAGGTGCGGTTGCCTGTTCGTGAAAACCGCCTCAACTGCGGGGTAGCGTCTCCTGCACGATCTTCTCGCGCTTGGCCCGCTCCTCGAGGGTGGGCGAGGCGTTGACCCGGTTGCGCCCGCCTCGCTTGGATACATAGAGGGCCTCGTCGGCCGCTTCGGCCAGCTCCTTCTTGTTGTGAGCGTCGCTGGGGAAGCAGGCCATGCCAATGGAGGAGGTAATGCGCACCTTGTGGCTCGAGAAGCGGAGTTGGAAGGCCTCGCGCACGCGCTCGCAGGTGCGCATGGCGTCTTCTTTGCTGGTCTCCTTCAGGATCAGGGCGAACTCGTCGCCGCCGTAACGGCAGACGATGTCGGTGGTGCGAACCTTCTCCTTCAAGAGGGCTGCGATCTCCTTGAGGAGAGAGTCACCTGCGGGGTGGCCCAGCGTGTCGTTGTAGCTTTTGAAGTGATCGGTATCGACCATGACCAGGCACATGTGGCGGTTGTGCCGCTCGGCCCAGTCGATCTCGTCCTGCAGGCGGGTTTGGAAGTAGCGGTGGGTGTACAGTCCGGTCAGGCCATCGGTCAACGATTGCATCTCGATCTGGTTGAACAGGCGCGCGTTTTTGATGGCCATCGCGGCCTGGTAGCTGACCGTCTGGACCAGGTTCTTGTGCTCTTCGGTAAAGGTGTTCTCATCCTTGGCCCCCACATAGATGCAGCCCATCAGATCGGACTCGGTGACCAGCGGCGCCAGGATCACCGAGCGCTCGTAGTTGATGATGTTGTGGATCTGGTACATCTGGGTATCGGTCATCAGCATGGTATCCTTCTTGTCGAAGGCCATTTTGAAGAGCCCCTCATCCTTGCGCACCGGCAACGTCTCGACATACTGGGCGTAGGGGCTGGAGGCATACTCGGCTTTGAGCTGCTGGGTATCGTCCTTGCCGTTGGTGAATACGATGACACTCTGGGCCCGAGGGATCATCTCCTGCAATCCCTCGGCCACCACCTTCATCGTATGGTCGATCTTGAGCGAGGAACGGGTGATCTCCTGACCCATCTTTTGGATGCCCGAGAGCTGGCGGTTCTTGGCCTCCTCAGCTTCGCGGCGACCTTTTTCGTTGGCAACCTCTTTCTCTTTGTCTTCAAAAAGCAGAGCGGTCTTGAGGGAAGGCGCGGCGTAGGCCGCAAGCATTTTCAGTTTATTGACGTGGTCGGTGTTGTGGGTGCCGGCTTTGATGGAGCCGACATAGACGACTCCCACGGTTTCCTTGCTGACCACCAGCGGCACGGCGATAGCCGAGCGCTCATCCTTGAAGATGCGCTGCTCAGCTGAGGCCCCCAGCTCGAACTCCGACTGGGGCTTGCGAGTTTGCATAGCCTTCTTGATCAGCGTCTCCTCGAGTTGCAGGAGCGATGACATCTGCAAGACGTTTTCATAGGGCGTGTCGGTTTTGGCGGGGACCAGAGTCTCCTTGCCATCGGCCTTGACCAGAAAAATGACGCAAGACTGATACGGGATGTGCAGCCTCTTGATAAACGTCTGCACCACGGCCAGAGTGCCGGCCAGGTCGGTGCTTGCGCCAAGCTCGTTGGCCAGTTCGTAGACCAGGTTGTTTTCGTCTTTCTTGCTGTCCAGGTCTTGAACGAGGGCCCGGTTTTCGTCCGTGAGCGTGCGCACGCGGAACTGCTCACGCTTGAGGTCCTGCTCGAGCTTCTCCTGGTCTTGCACCACGATCTCTTCGAACGACTTCTTGAGCGCGAAGCGCACCGCCGCCATGAGACTCGCTCCCAGCAGGGCGGCGCAGGCCAGGTCGACCATCGGGGGAAGGGTGCCCGCCGCGGCCTGGGCGAAAGCAGCCGCCAGCAGTCCGACGGGAATTCCAACCAGGGGCAGATAGCCCGAGTCTTTACTCCCGGCCCGGTAGATCTTCGCCTCGCTCTCCCCTTCGACAGTCTCCACGACCGCCCCGGTCAGCAGGGCATCGAGCCCGGCGTAGAGTGCCATGGCCAGCAGGGCAGCGCCCAGCGAGCGAAGGGAGACGATGGCGGCATCGCCTCGGGCAATTGCGAAAGCGAAGCTCACCACCCCCACCCGGAGCAGGTTGAGGGACAGATAGGCCAGGCGCTGCAGGCCGGATTGAAAGCTGCCGGCACCCACGCGAACGATCAGAGCTGGAGCGGCTACGATCAGGCCCTGGGAAGCGAGTGCCAGGGCCGCTATCGGTGCAGACTGAGGCCGGGCTACGGCCAGGAAATAGACGAATGAGGCCAGGCTGACATATCCGTAGGCGGTGAGAGGTTGCGACCAGAGCTCGAGCGCCACGGCGATGACGGCCAGGAGCACCAGGGGATAGAGCATGGTTGTGGCGTTGGGCAAGAAGAGAAAGACGGAAACCAGGAAGAATGCGAAGCCGATGAGGCCGCTCAGCCCCACCAGGAAATTCCCTTTGCCGCCTGTTTGCACGCTCAAGAACCTACCACCCACTCGACCTGAGACCGGGCTAGTTTTCGGTTTTCCAGACCGGTGGACCGATTCCCTGCAGGAATGGCGGTGCCAGGCCGCCTGGACGGGGCGTGACAGCTCAAAGGAGGCTCTGTTGCGGGTGTCTTGCCCGCAGCCTGGAATTCAGCCCGGTCCCCATGCTCCTCCAGTGGCTCGGTCTCGCCTCTGGAGCGGGCGGATCCAGGCCACATTTCCCTGATCTGATTTTAGCATCAACGAACCAGATCGGCAACCTCAATGGCTGGCTTTGGACTGCGGCTGGAGAGCCTGGATGGCTTCGGCGAGGCTCTCTACCGGCACAATGGTCAGGCCGGTCTGGGCCGAGCGCGCTTCCTCGAGGTCTGCTCGAGGACAAAGGAAGATGCTGGCACCCGAGCGCTCGGCGGCGATCGCCTTGAAGCGTGCCCCGGTGATCGAGTGTACGCGGCCGTCCGGGCCCATCGTGCCAGTCCCGGCGATCACTCGTCCCCCGGTCAGGTCCCGGGGGGTGAGCTGATCGATAATTTCGAGGCTGAAGATCAGCCCGGCCGACGAGCCCGCGATGTTGCCCGATTCGATCTCGATGGCCACGGGCAGTCGCTCAGGTGCCTGCTCTGTCTCGATGGTTACTCCCAGTCGAGCGCTGCCATCGATGCGGACTGGCGTCAGCTCTAATTGCAGGCTCTCGCTCTCCCGGCGGATCTCCAGTTGCAGGGCTCCAGAGCTCCCACGTACGGCATTTTGGAGATCGTCGGCCGTTCGAACAGGCGTGCTGCCGGCCCGAATGACCAGGTCGCCAGGCTGCAGCCGGCCCTCGGCCGGAGTTCCCGGGAGGACCCGGGTAACCCGAGCCCCCGCAGGCTCCAGTTGCACCTTGTAGCCGAGGTAGCGCAGGGCAGCCACCTGGGAGGTGTAGTGGCTGATGGCCATGGGCAGGTCGGCGCCATCGTCGGAGCGTTCCTGGATCGGGGAGGAACCATTCGTGGGAACGAGCTCGGCGTCGGGCTCCATCATACTATAAAGGCAGGCCAGCGCGCTGGCCTTTTCGATGAAGACGGTGGTGATCAGAAGTTGACCGTAGCTGGGATAGGTTTGCTGGTCGAGGATGTGCACCATGGGCCCGGCCGAAGCTGTGCGACCGGGTGCGCGCAGCACGTAAGGGGTGGGTATGTAGAACAGAATGGTGGAGGTGAGCACGGCCAGCAAGGTCGCCCGCAAGAAGGTTACGGTCACCTTGCGTGGAGTGAGTTTCTTCTTGTTGGCCTTCAAGATGCTTCGGCCGAGGCCATGGTGCGAGGGGATTGGGCTTCCTCGCGCTGGGACTTGAGGGTCTCCTGATGCTTCTTGATGATGGCCAGAATGCGGCTGAGCTCGCCTTCCATTCCACTGAGCACGCCGGCAGCGAAGCGCTCGGAGGCTTCGCGGACTTCGCGGGCTTGAGTCTGGCTCTCCCCGCGGAGACGTTGGCACTTGTCGCGAGTTTCCTCCAACAGTTTTCGCCCTTCTTCCCGAGCCCGGGCCATGACCTCGCTTTCTTGCACCAGCCGTTGCGATTCTTCACGGGCAGCCCGCAGGATCTCGCGCGCCTTTTCTTCTGCATCGCGCACGATTCGGTCGGCATCGCTGCCCGCCTGGCGGACGACGTGGGTGGCTTCCGAGGTCGACTCCTGAGCGATCCGATCGCGTTCTTGCAGGATCCAGTGAGCGTCCTTGACCTCCTGAGGCAAGCCTTCTCGAGCCCGGCCCAGCAGTTTGAGGATCGGCTCGCGGTAGAGCACAACTCGATCGCTCATCGGCCAGGGGAGGCTCTGAGCGTTCTGGGCCAGATGCTCGAGTTTCTCCAGGTATTCATAGATTTTCACGATTCGCGCTCGACTTTCTGTCCTACCGGCTCGGCTCGCGGACCAAACTTTTCTTGCAGCTTCAGCTCTACATAGGACGGCACCATGCGGGCCACGGTTCCGCCCAGGGAGGCGATCTCCTTGATGGAGCTGGAGCTGAGAAAGGCATGCTGATCGGCGGTCATCAGGAAGATCGTGTCTACCTCGGGCGCCAGATTTCGATTCAAGAGGGCCATCTGGAACTCGAATTCAAAATCGGACACGGCTCGCAAGCCTTTGAGGATGATGGTGGCCTGTCGTTGGCGCACGAAGTCCACGAGTAAGCCCGAGAAGGCGTCCACGCGCACGTTGGGCAGGCCGCACACGGTCTTGGTCAGGATCTCCTTGCGCTCGTCCAGGGTGAAGAGGGGTTTCTTTGCCGGGTTGGATACCACCGCCACCACCAGCTCATCGACCAGCGCCGCTCCACGGGTGATAATATCCAGGTGTCCATTGGTGACCGGGTCGAAGCTGCCCGGGTAGACTGCTCTTCGCATTCTCTGATCCTCGTCTGACAACGAGATTCGGGTCGTCCCACGCTCTACCTGCCGCTCAGAACGGTCCCGTCAGGGATTTGCACAGCGCGGTCGCTGGCAAGCTCAACCGAGCCCTGCACCACGACCTCGCGGCCGAAGGTAAAGTCTCCCCGCACGGTCAGACTTCTCGCCTGGCGCAGGGAGGGCGTGGCAGGAATGCGAGCCTCAAAGTCGTCGTACATGGCGTAGTAGCGACTATCCAGGTCGATCAGAGGGTTTTCGCCCGGGGCCGCTCTCTCAAGTCCCGGCTCGGAGGTCAAGCGATAGACGTCGGAACGGACCAGCAGCAAATCGGCCGTGTTCTTGACGGGCAGGAAGCGCGCCCTGTCCACCACCAGCCCCTGCGAGCCCCCCAGGCAGCCCAGGGCCGATCCCATGGCGCTTTCCAGCTGGTAGACGGGCTCGGAGTCGGGATCGCTCGGGTCGACGGTCTTGCGATTGACGATCAGGGGAAGGTCCAGAAAGCCGCCCGTGGCCGCCAGTTGGGCGTGCAGGCTCTCGAGTCTCAGCCACAGGTTGTTGGTATTGAAGTATTCGTAGCGGTGAATGTCCTGAAAGGCATCCAACTCGTCGGGCGGGCACTGGGCGACCTCGCGCAGCAGCAGCTCTCCGCTGCCCCGTCGGCGAGCCAGGTGGCCGCCCTTTCGGTCGGCGTGGGTGCGCTGAGCGACCTCTATCAAGAGGGGAGCCGAGCTGGAGGCGAAGTGAGCCAGAATGCGGGCGTCCAGGGTGGCCCCCACATTGTCCACGTTGCTGGCGAAAAGATAGCGATAGCCCTGCTCGAGCATCTTCTCGAGCAGACCGCTGGACCAGAGCGTGGGGTAGAGGTCTCCATGTCCGGGTGGGCACCAGGTCAGCTCGGGGTCAGGATGCTCGGCGGGCGCCAGGTCGCGTCGTCGAACCTTGGGCACGCGCGACTGGAGCAGCTCGGCTGGCAGGTCGCGGGAAGCCCCCGGGTAGGCCTGCAGTGCCGTCAGAGACTCTTCCCGGGTGTGGAAACTGTTCATCAGCATGAAAGCCGGCGCCTTGAGGTTCTGGACCTGACGAGCGGCAAAGTCAAGGAACGTAAGCCCTTCCCGCACGGGCAGCAAAGACTTGGGACCGTGCAGGCCCATGCTGGTGCCCAGTCCACCGTTCAGCTTCAGGCACACGGTTTGTCGGAGTGCATCCGGGTTAGCGCGCTCGCTCAGGTCGACCAGACGGGGGAGCGGGCCCACGCGAGTCAGCTCGTGTTCGCTCAGGAGGCCGCTCGAGCCGCAGGCCAGCTCTTCATAGCGTCTCGCAAAGAAAGCGATGTGCGCTTCGGTCAGGCCATCGGCTCGCATGCGCGCCGCGAACGGCTCGAAATTCGCCGACACGATTTACTGGTAATTGAACTTCAGCTGGTAGGAAACCCGCGTCCACTCGCCGTTCAGCAGAATCTTGTCGTGCAGCAGCCCGTCGGCGACGATGGGAGCTCCGTACGCGCTCACCACGTATCCCTCGAAGAGGTTGAACTCCAGCGTCCGGCTTTCGCCGGGAAGAAGGCGTCCGACATCGCGTGTCACGGCAGTCACCTCGCGTAAGCTGCCATCTTTGAAGATGCAGATGGCTTCCACGTTCTCGGCCGCCGCGTCGCCGGTGTTGCTGATGGTGGCCAAGACCCTGGCGTTGTTGCCGGTCAAGTACTTCTTTTCCCAGCGCACCTTGATGTAAGGGCGGATCAGCTCACGTCGGATCGGTGGGGGGGGATTGCCCACCATGACCTCGGCCTGACCTGTCTGCGGGTTGTAGCTGTAAGAGCCCCCGGTGGCCGCGGCGACCTCCTCCAGGGGAACATAAACCTTCCCCTTGTACCAGAGCGCCTTGCCCTTGACTGGGTGCCCGTTGATGACGACCGAGAGCGCTCGGGGAGCGGCCGCTAGCAGCTCTCGGCCCCCCGGCATCGCCACCAGCAGTGCCGTCAGCAGGAACACGACCCAGCTAAGCTTCATTTTCATCGCCTTGGCTCCTCACCTGGTGCTGATTTTATTATACCGACTGGCCATGGAGACGAGCAACCCGCCACATGTAACATTTTGTCGCTGTTCAAAACGTTTCTTGAGGTTTGCGGGTATTGAAGGAAATTCCTCAACTTTGCAGAAAGCTGCTCCGATGGTGAGCAACAGGGTCCTTGTGGGGCGTTACCAGCTGGAAGCCAAACTCGGCGAAGGTGGCATGGGCTCGGTTTATCGTTCACTCGATCTCACGACCCGCAAGACCGTCGCCGTCAAAATTTTACGTCGTGACCTGTGTGAGTCCAAGCACGCCCGACGTCGCTTCGCGCGGGAAGCGCGGGCCTCGGCCATGCTGAACCATCCGGGCGTGGTTCGCGTCTTCGATTACGTAGACGATGTGAGACCCTTCATCGTGATGGAGCTGATCGACGGGGTTTCCCTGCGTCGTCACATCCGTCGCGAGAAACCCCCGGTCGATCGGGTCCTCGAGCTCCTTCAAATGGTCTGCGAAGCCCTCGGACATGCTCACCACCGAGGCGTTGTTCATCGTGATATGAAGCCGGACAATGTGGTGGTCACTCGGGATGGACGCATCAAAGTGCTCGATTTTGGCCTGGCTCGAGTGATGACGCCGGACCTCTCGCAGTTGACCCGGTCCGGCTCGGCCCTGGGAACCTGCTCCTACATGTCGCCCGAGCAAGCAGCCGGGAAGGACGCTGACGAACGCAGCGATCTCTACGCCATGGGCGTCATGATGTATGAATTTTTATGCGGCTCGACGCCTTTTTCGGCAGACGACCCGGCCTCCATTTTGTATATGCACGTCCATGAAGAGCCTGAGGCGCCCCGGGTGCTCAACCCGGACCTGCATCCCGATCTCGAGCGCCTGATCCTCTCTTTGATGGCCAAGGACCCGCTCGACCGCCCGGCCACTGCCCGGGTACTTCACCACGAGCTCGACCGGTTGCGTCGAATCTTGCGCGGCGAGGAGCCGGTGACGGAAGACACGGCCGAGTTGGAGGCCCCCGCGCCCCTGGCCCAGGGCCCCGAGCCCGTGCCTGGAGACCAGGTCAGCCTGCTCGCTGCTGACATCCCCAACTTTGGCCGCTTGACCCGCGATAAAGGCCCCCTGGAGACCACCGAGCTCGAGGCGGTACTGGTCGAAGAGCTGGAGAACTCGGTGCGCACGAATTCCGGGCGTCTCCTGGAACGTTATGGCACAAAGGTTCTGGCAGCCTTCTGCGGGGACGACCACGGGGTGAGGGCTGTTCGGTCAGCTCGCACGATGAAAACTCGGATTCAAGCTGTTTTGCAGCGCTACAGCCTGGAATCCAGGCTGCCCAGTTTTTCCGCGGGTATCTTCGGTGGTCGGCTCCCCGACCGCGGTCCCAATGACTCGTGGGAGGATGTGGCTCGGCAAGAGTTGATGCATGGCGCCTCACGGCTGGAAAAGCTCTCGCGCGATCTGCAGGACGAGATCTTGATCAGCGCAGATAGTTTGAACCAGGAAGTGGTGGCCGAGCCCCTGCGCTCGCTGTTCGTGAGAGGTCGTCAGGAGCCGATCCAGGTCTATCGGGTTCGTTCGGCCTGATCTTCGGTCGAGGCTTGCTGGCTTGATTTGACAGCGCCAGATGCGAGGGGTAACCTGAGTACATGGAGTGGGTGCGCCTTTATTTGTTCCCCGTGGGGCTGACCCTGATCGGATGCGTGCTCATGCATCTTGAGCTGGCTCACTACACCCGCGAGCGGCGCCGGGCCCGGCAACCCGCAAGAATTCGTTTCGTTCGGCGTATGGCGGGGGCTCTTACCATGATCGCGATCGCTGTCCTGGTTCATCTTGGGGAAGTGGCTCCCGGGCCGGCCCAATCGATGGATGAAACGCGGGCCATGCTTGACCACTGGCTCTGGGTCCTGGGACTGGTGATTCTGGCGATGGCACTGGCCATCTGGGACGTGCTGGAGGGAGTGCGTAGCCTGCGGCGCTATTTCGAGGAGATGGAGCAGGAAGAGGTGGCCCGCATTCGCGAGCACCTGTCGGCTGCGCAGCGCGAGGTCGACCTGAACTGAAAGTCAAGATTTGCGGCCTGACTGACGCTCAATCGGTCCAGATCGCCCTTCGCGCCGGTGCCGATGCGGTCGGTTTCGTGCTGGCCCCGAGCCGACGGCGGATATGTTTGGATCTGGCTCGTCGACTCGCCAGTCAGGCCGGGGAAGCGGTGAGGGTGGCTGTCCTGGTCAACCCTTCCCCGGCTGAGGTGGAGGAGTGCCTGGAGTTTTGTGAGTTCGTGCAACTGCACGGTGACGAGTCACCGGAGTTCTGTCAGGGCTACGCCCCTCGGGTATGGAAGGCTTTTCGGCTCGAGTCCCAGGACCAGCTCGATCAGGTAGCAGCCTATGCGGGCAAAGTAGCCGCTTTCTTGCTGGATGCGGCGCAACCGGGTACGGGAGTTCCGTTTGCCTGGCAATGGCTGGCTGGCTGGAATCGACCTGGACCGATCTGGCTGGCAGGGGGACTGACTGCCGAGAATGTGGCTCAGGCGGTCAACCTGGTGAGGCCCGACGGAGTGGATGTCTCCACCGGAGTGGAAGCCGCGCCGGGTCGTAAGGACGCTGATTTGATCCGACGCTTTGTGGCCAGAGCCCTCAGCGGGTCGTCTCGTGCAGACCTTCCAGAATCCAGTCCGACACACCGCCCAGAGGCATCCCCTTGAGATTCTTGTCGTAGTGAATGCTGCTGGCATTGGCTGTGACCACCTGGCCAACCACCGATCCGAAGACTTCGGTGTTCTTGAGGGTGATCGTGGTGTCTTTTCCGGCTGCAACGAATGTGCCGCTGCCGCCCTCAACATTGAAGAGGGACCCGGGATTCAGGTCGGCCGAGCCCGAGCCCCCGGTCGGCTCCGTCGGCTCGCCGTGAAACCCGGTGGGGACCCCCCCTCCAGTTGAGGTACCCATTGTGGCCAGAACTTCGGGCGGAACCTCATCGGTGAAGTAGATCTGCAGGTCACGCGGATTGACGTTGTTGATTTTGGTATTCTTCAGATCCATCTGGTAGCCGACGTAGAGGATAACAGGGCCTCCTGCGCTGTCAATATCGATTTCGGCACCGTCGGCACTGAAGGTATTGGAGATGTAATAGGTGCCTGATTTGAGCTTGACCCGGTCTCCAGGCGGCACAGTTACGTTCTTGTAGGTGGTGTTGGGTGGGAGCTCGCCGGACGGGGGCGGCGGCGGTGGGCCGCCGTTGTTGTCGTCATCGTCATCGTCATCGCCACCGTTCCCGTTCCCTCCTCCGCCACCGTTCCCTCCGCCACCGCCGCCGCCGCTGTTGCGGGGGAGCGTGGAAGTGTCGATGTCGGGATCGGTAGGAGTTTGCTGGTAAGGGGCGCGGAAGCCGGGCACCACGGTGGGATCGGTGGCCGTTTTGGTGGTGCCGGTCATTACGCCTCCCTCCAGGCGAACCCGCTCCGGGTCAGAGCTTGAAGTTGTTCCTCCCGTTGTCAGTCCGGAGGTTCCCCCGGTCGTGGTGCCGCTCGTGGTTCCGCTCGTGGTTCCGCTGCTGGTGGAAGTACCAGCGAAGAGCGAGTTCAACTTGGCGATGGGAGACAGCTCGGCGTTGCCGTCTACCCAGACGCCACTTCCCAGCGCGATGTATCCCGCGCTGGCTACGGTGCCTTCGCCAACATTGATGCCGGGACCGCCGCCACCGGGACCGCCGCCACCGGGACCGCCGCCACCGGGACCACCGCCGCCGCCGCCTCCCCCGCTGCCATAATTCCCGCTTCCCGCCAGGCCTGATGGAGCAGACGCGGGCGGGCCCGCGTAGGTGGACCATGAGTCATAGCTGTCCGTCCAACTACCACTGGTCAGCCCGACGAACAGATCACCGTAGGCAGCCTGGTCGAATACCGGCTTGTTCTTCATGGCCAGCCCGGCCATGCCGCCAACGATCTTGGTGCGCGGCCCGCTGCTGCCCACCCGGTAGCCGGTGGAATCGATGTAAGCCGCTCCGCCGGGAACTGCTTTCGAGCTTCCCGGTAAGGTTTTCGGGTTGACACCCGTGATGTTGCTCCAGACCGCGACCTCATAGCGCAGGTTGGTATCCCCCGGCATTGTGCCGTCAAAGGTGTAGGGCCAGCGATCACAGGTGGTCTCGTCGGCCAGCAGGCGGGCCATCGCTTCTTGAATACCCGAGTAAGCGATATAGCGCGCCTCCTTCTTTCCTCCCACCTGGGTTGTGTTCTGCATATGGAACACGGTGCTCGAGCCGATGATGGCCACCAGCAGCACCAGAATGGAGGTGGTCAAAATGGCCACCGCCAGCAGTGAGCCTTTTCTTGCCGTCAATTTCATCTTACTCACGGGCTGCACCTCAGTTCTTGGGGGTTACCTTGGTTTCGAGCTCGACTTTGAACTGGTAGCGATCATACACCGAGGCTTCGATGAGAATCGGGAGCGGGAAGCTCTGGGTCGACTCGAGTCGGGAGATGTTGCGGGCGACAATTTTGGCTTTGTGGCCCGCTGTGCTGCGAAAGAAATCGGCGTCCCAGGCGGTGGAGATGGGCGGAGGGTAGCCCCCATCGCCGGTACCGGGGAAGTCGGTCAGCGGTCTTTCCGTGCGCATCAAGCATGGAACATCGTTTACCACATCTAAATAGTAGCACACGAATTTGCTCCACTGAAGCTTGGTGTCGGAATAGTTGACCTGACCGGTCAGGTCTCGGGGGGAGCCGAACACGATCCCGATGGTGGGTGGATTCATGTCGGTCAGCATACTACCTGCATTCGATTCCACCAGCTCGTTGGTGAGGGCCGACATGGCGAGCAGGGCGCTCTGTTGCACGTCGATGGTCGCGCTCTGGGTTCGGTAGTAGTTGATCCCGGCCATCAAGGTGGTGTGGATGACCATCAAGATGAGACTCATGAGAAACATGGCCACCAGCATCTCGAACAAGCTGGTGCCACGAGATCTAGAAGTCCGGCCGCAAACCCCCATGTGGTGTCGGAGGGAGCCTCCGCCACCACAAGATATTGTAGGCGGCCGAACTTCTAGCACAGCAAGTTGGGCG